>ENA-ORTN01000268-ORTN01000268.1-human-gut-metagenome-genome-assembly--contig:-NODE-268-length-58816-cov-6.075969_pt1 | contig 58816 bp, 56 predicted proteins | sample MGYA00242070_ERZ509189 | MGnify/ENA primary metagenome ERZ509189 (study PRJEB26280, sample SAMEA2338821) | human gut metagenome | biome: human gut; feature: human-associated habitat; material: faeces...
TAAAGAAATCAAAATTTTAAACTTGAAATCTTTATGTTCAACATTATACGTGTTACAATCATCTCGATAAATTACAATTTTTATAGTTGAGATAATAGGAGCTGAAAGGCTTTTTTTTAATTTATAAGGATTATGGGAAAATTTTTATTCTTTCACTAATAAAATAACTTATAATAAATAAAATTTTAAATAAAAGTGTAACATTTGAAATTGTTATCCATAATATATAGTGTGACGCTAACGTTAGCGTTTATATAGATTGAGGACTATTGCTAGTCCTCTTTTAATATATAATGTTATTATAAATAAACTATAATTTCTTAACTTTTGGTTTATTTTCTGTTATAAATTTACTTAACTCGTTATTTAAATCAAGCTTTCCTGGATTATTAATTTTACTTATTATTACATTATCTATAAAATCTTTTATATATGGGTATTTATTTTTAATCAGATATTTTCCATACTCATCATAAAAATTAATTGTTTCTTTATAATATGGATCTAGGTATAATACTAAATCACCTTCACTTATATATTCATCTATACTATTATTTGTGTATAGCATTATATCATTTTCTTTATCAATTCTAGATAATGAACTATCGGTTATTATGGCACAATTATATATCTTATCAGGCTCTTTATATATATACATTTCATCAAAATCTATTAATGTTACTGATATGTTTCCATTTTCAAAAGTATAATTTTTTCCCTCAAATTCACTAATTAATTTGGCAAGTATTGGTCCTATTTGTTTAAGATTAAAGAAGGAACTATTATAAATTGATTCAAACAACTTACTTCTTTTGTTTATAATATTGCTATATTTTTTTCTGATTTGTTTTTCTTTTAGGTCTTGATACCTATCAAGTTCTTTTAATTTTTTTTCTTTTTCTTTTTCTAAATTTTCTAGTTCCTTTAAGTAATTTTTAAAGATGTTATTTAAATTATCTATTTCTTTTATCATAGCTGGCCTCCTAAAAAGAGTATAACATGTTTTAAATTTTATACTTATATAAATTTATAATGACAAGTATAATAAAAAATTATGATGATTTTATCTATAAAATACTTGAATTTATTACTAAATGTGGTTGTAAGACAATATGCTTAAATGAATATACTTGAAAAAAAGTGAAAAATATGGTAATATGGATAAGTCAATGAGAAAAAGGAATACATTGAGGTGTTGAATAGATGAGTAATGAAAATAAGCTTCGTGATATGCAATATGTTAGTATTGTTGAAGATATATTAGATAATAAAGAGTTTGGTAAAACCAAAGAAATAGTTCATCATGGCTTAGATAGAATGGGGCATTCACTAAGGGTTTCTTATTATTCTTATAAGATTAGTAAGATTCTTGGGCTTGATTATAAAAGTGTTGCTAGAGCTGGACTTTTACATGACTTTTTCTTGCAAAATAATCAAGAAAGCAATTTAAAAGAAAGAGCACAAACATTAGTAAAACATCCACAATATGCAGTAGAAAACGCATCAAAAGAGTTTAGACTTAATGAACTAGAAAAAGATATAATAACTACACATATGTTCCCAGTAGCTCCTAAAATACCAAGATATTTAGAAAGCTGGGTTGTAAACTTAGTTGATGATGCTGTTGCAATCGCTGAGGTTGGTTATAGTGCTAGAAACAAAGTTACATATGCGCTTAACTTTATATTAATTTTTGTTTTTGCTAACCTAAGGTAATCTTAGGTTTTACTATGTTCTCGTAGCTCAGTAGGATAGAGCGGTCGCCTCCTAAGCGACAGGTCGTTGGTTCGATTCCAATCGGGAACACCACTTGATATTAGGGACTGTATAAGTCCTTTTATTATATAATTTTGTATGGATGGTGATAGTGTGGATATTGAATATGAATGTAGGGTTTTAGAAATTGACGTTGATAGTTTTATGAAGTTACTAGAAGATAATGGTGCAATAAAAAAGGGTGAGTATTTTCAAAAAAGGAATGTATATGATTTTAAACCGGTTGATCCAAATAAATGGATAAGGTTAAGAAGCAATGGAGATGTTGTTACATTAACGTTAAAAAAATTAGAAGACAGAAATAGTATTGAAGGCACTAAAGAACTAGAAATAGAGGTTTCAAGTTTTGAACAAACAGATGCAATACTAAATGAATTAGGATATCATTCAAGAACCTATCAGGAAAATAGAAGAATTTCTTATATCTTAGATGATGTAGAAATTGATATAGATACATGGCCATTAATACCTACATATGCTGAATTAGAAGGAAAAAACAGGGAAGATATTGAAAAATTGATTGAAAAATTAAATTTGGATAGAAATAAGATAACTACATATGATGTAACAAGTATTTATAATGAAATATACAACATAGATGTTATGAAAATTAAGTCGCTTAAATTTAACTAGATTAGTGTTTATTCACTAATCTTTTTATTATTTAAGATTATAAATCCTATAAAAAATTGATATTGGTAAAATATATATAACTTCTATATAATTATTTTAAATTTAATAACGGGTGCTTAACTCTATTAAATAGGAGGAAGATATGAATATATTTTACAATACGGAATTTTTAAAAAATGAAATAGAAGAAACAAGAAAAAAAGATATGGAAGCTGAGGTAGAGTGTGAAAGAATAAAGTTTAATAACAGAGTAGTTAGGGAAAGTATGTTTAATACACTTGAGTCATTTAATGATTTAATTGTAAATAATTCAAATTTTAATCTAAATATGATTGGAAACTTCTTATCAAAGTTACTTTCTGTTACTGAAGGTAGGGAATATGAGTTTAAATGTACTAATAATTATATTGAAACTATAGTATATCAAAGTCCATTTCCTAGAAGTGAAAAATGTTTTTATAATGTTTATTACTTAATACCTAAACTTAGTTTAGAACCACCTAGGGAAGAAAAAATAACCTATGGAGTTGAAAAATCTTTTTTTGATGTAAATAGTGAAATAATAGTTTTAAGAAAAGATAATATGATTAATAAGAGAAATAATGATATTAGTTTTTATGATAAGAATGGTAATAAAAGTATAAATACTAAAAATATCGATGTAGTTTATCAATTTATAAATGAATTAATAAACTATAGGATAGATAACAATGTAGATGAAATACCTGCTTTTGAAATTGATAACTTTATACAAAAGTATTCCCCACAATTAAAAAAAGTTAAGCATCTTTAACTTTCTTCTTTTCTACTATATCTAATATGTGACTACTTGCCCCTAGGAGTTCTTTTCTTTCACATGTTTTAAGATGATACTCAACAAATAAATTAAATTCTTCTTCTGATAGAGAATTTATAACCTTTCTTATATAATCAGATGGTCCATCTTGTGCGACTATCTTTTTTCTTTTTAACCCTGATAATTTATTATATTTATTAATATCTTCTAATCTAACCATTGAATATAAGTCATCACTTTTTGATTTTATATGAAAATCTTTATCTATTAATTCTTCTTTTATAGAACTTTTTATATATCCATCAATAAAACCATGTTTTATAATACAATACTCATTCATATAGTAACTAATTAGAATAATTCCATCATCTTTTAATATCCTTTTTGCTTCACTTAGTGCTTTTAATTTTTCCTCTTCACTTATTAAATGATACATTGGTCCAAATAAAAGCACTATATCAAATGTTTTATCTTTAAATCTTTTCATATTAAGTGCATTTCCTTGATATGATTTTATATTAGGATTTGCTTTTTTAATATACATTAAGTTATGTTTAACCAGTTCAACTGCAGTTACATCATATCCTTCGTTATGTAAAGTAATAGAGTATTTTCCAGTGCCAGCTCCAACATCAATTATTTTTGGATTCTTTTTTGTTTTTAAATATTTATGAATATATTTTATTGTGGTAATATATTCAACTATACCATGTCTTCTAGTAAGACGTTTATCTTCATTAAATTTATTATAATATTTAATTAAATTTTCTTCATTCATAATATTTCACCAATTTCTAGAGTTTATTATACATTAATAAGAGTAAATATTGTAAAAAATGTTTAAAAAGATTAAAAAATATTATATAATGTAACTAGTTTTGAGGTGAATAAAATGACAAATAAAGATTTAGCTGATTTAATATTTCCAAATTTAGAGCATGATGTTGAATATTATGAAGCACTATATTCAGAAAGAAATTTAAAAGAAGGAGAGAAAGTAACAAGATTTGCGCCATCTCCAACTGGGTATTTACATATAGGTGGTTTTTTTCAAGCACTTATAGATTATGTGTTAGCTAAAAATTCTAATGGTATTTTCTATTTAAGAAATGAAGATACAGATAAAGCAAGAGAAGTTGATACTGCAGTAGAACTTATAATGAAGACTCTAAATCAATATGGGCTAGTACCAGATGAGTATGAATATGAAGGAAAAATAGTTGGAGAATATGGTCCATATATTCAAAGTGAGAGGAAAGAAATATACCATGCTTATATAAAAAGATTAATTGAAATTGGTAGGGCTTATCCTTGTTTTTGTACAAGAGAAGAATTAAATGAAATGAGGCAAAAACAAGAAGAAAGAAAAAAAAGAACTGGTTATTATGGGTCATATGCTAAATGTAGAAAGTTAAGTGTTGAAGAACAAATAGAAAAGATAAAAGCAAATACTCCATATGTTATAAGATTTAGATCTAATGGAGATTTCGATAATAAAATAGTATTTGAGGATTTAGTAAAGGGTAGATTAAGTTTAAGTGAGAATGATATAGATGATGTAATAATGAAAAGTGATAATATGCTTCCTACTTATCATTTTGCTCATGTTGTAGATGATCATTTGATGCATACTACTCATGTTGTAAGAGGAGAAGAATGGTTACCTAGTGTTACTAAACATATTGAAATGTTTAAGGCTTTTGGTTTTAAGCCACCTAAATATATTCATACTCCATTAATAATTAAAAGAGATGGAGACTCTGTAAGAAAAATAAGTAAGAGAAAAGACCCAGAAGCATCTATGAGTTATTATACAGAAAAAGGATATCCAGAAGAAGCAGTAATTGAAGCACTTATGACTATAATTAATTCTAATTATGAAGAGTGGCATACTAATAATCCAGATAAAACATTTAGAGATTTTACTTTTTCTCCAAAGAAAATGTCATCTTCGGGAGCATTATTTGACTTAGAGAAATTAAATAATATATCACGTGATGTAATATCTAAAATGACTAAAGAGGAATTATTAGAAAGATCACTTAATTGGGCAAATAAGTTTGATGAAGAACTAAAAGAGTTAATTGAAAAAGATAAAGAATATTATATGAATATAATTAATATAGAAAGATGTCAAAAAAAGCCTAGAAAAGATTATGAGACGTACTCTGATATAAAAAATTATATTTGGTATATGTATGATGAGTTGTTTATAAAAGAAGATAAAACTTATGAATTCAATGGAATAGATATAGAAGAAGTAAGAAATGTATTAAAGATTTATTTTGATAAATATTATGATGCTTCATTTGATAAGGATACTTGGTTTAATAAAATGAAAGAAGCAGCAGAAGAAATGGGATATTGTGCTAATATGAAAGAGTATAAGCTAAATCCCGATAATTATAAAGGTAGTATTGCTGACTTTAGTATGATTATTAGGGTAGCTTTAACTACTAAAACAACAACTCCAGATTTATATGAAATAATGAAATTATTAGGTACAGATAGAATTAAGGAAAGAATCGCGCTTATTTAGGCGTGATTTTTTATGGAGAAAATAATGAAAATAATAAATATTACAAATAATACTAAATATTTAAAGAAATATATTGCTTTATGTTATTTAGAATGGTCGGAAAAAGAAAAGAAATTAACAGAATATATTGATTATAAATTGAGAAAGTTAAAAATCGAGAATAATATTATTTTGATATTGGGTTTAGTTGATCATAATAAGCTGGTTGGCTTTATTTCTCTTCTAAAAAAAGATGGAGATTGTGAGGTAAAACTTACTCCATGGTATGCAACAATGTATGTAAAAAAAGAGTATAGAGGGAGAGGCTATTCAAGAATATTAAATGATGCCTTATTAGAAAAATCTAAAAGGTTAGGATATACTAAAGTATATTTAAAATCTAATTTGATAAATTATTATGAAAAATTTGGCGCTATTTATATAAAAAAATTAGAAAATGGTGAGTCATTGTATTATATTGATTTATAATCAATAGGGAATTTTATTTTTTATCAATTTTAACATTGCATTAGAATTTGTTAATATTTTGTCCAGTACATCATGTGCTGGTTTTTTAATGACTAAATGTGACTAATTTCGACATTTTTATTGCCATAGACTTTTATTTATTATATACTTAATATGGTGATAGTATGAAGATAGTTAAAAGGATAGCATTCTTGTTAGTAGTTTTTTTAATAAATCTGCCTTTAGTTAGTGCACTTAGTGTTGATAATACTGAGCTTACAGTAGCAAAAGGAGAAAAGTCAACAGTTAATGTGTATGCTGATTTAAAAGAAGAAACAACTAAGGTTAGTTTTTCACTTGTATATACTACTTATGATGTACCAGCTACTTTTAAAGCGGAAGAAGGTATTACACTTAAAACTAATACAACTAAAAATACATTAACATTTAGTGAAGCACAAAAAGGACAAGTTAAATTAGGAACTATTGAGATTTCTATTTTAAAAAGCGCAAAAGCAAATAAAGGAACAATAAGACTTAATAGTGCAACTGCAACATCAAAATCTGGTAATATTTCTAAATTAGATCCAGTAGAACTTACAGTTACAATTGGGACAAGCACTAATAATAGTACTAGTGTAAAAGAGAGTAATCTATTAAAAGGAATAACTTCAAAGATAGTTAATATAGATTTAAAAGATAATGTATATACATATGAAGTTAATGTTAAAGAAGATGTTAAAGAACTTGATTTAGTTGCAGTACCAAAAGATGAAAAGTCTAAGGTTGTAATATCAAGTCAAAAAATAAGTGATTTAAAAGATGGCAAGATAACTATTAATGTTACATCACCTTCAAATACAAAAGAAGAATATACAGTAAAAGTTAATGTACTAAAGACAAATAAAGTAGAAATTGATAAAGAAGAATTTAAGGCAGATTCCTCATATAAAGGGAAATGGATAGTAGTAATAATTGTTTCAGTAGTAGCTCTATTGTTTGGTTTTATTCTTAGCAAGAAAGAAGGTAAGTAGGATGTATTCAAAGTATATTAAAAGAGTTATAGATGTTTTGTTTTCGGTAGTGCTTTTAATATTATTATCTCCTATTTTCTTGGTAGTAGCAGTTGCGATTAAATTAGATTCAAGAGGACCGGTAATATTTAAACAAATTAGAAGTGGTAAAAATGGTGCGCCATTTAAACTTTATAAATTTAGAAGCATGAGTGCAAGTAATGATGTTTATAATTCAAGTGAGGAAGATCAAGTAACTAAAGTTGGGAGAGTTATTAGAAAATTATCTTTAGATGAACTTCCACAACTTATAAATATAATCAAGGGTGATATGTCTTTTATCGGACCTAGACCTTGGATTTTAGAGTATGCAGAAAATTTTAATAAGCATCAAATGAGAAGATTAGATGTGTTGCCTGGCATAACTGGTCTTGCACAATGTAGTGGTAGAAATAATCTTAGTATTAAAGAAAGAATTAATATAGATATATATTATGTTAAACATGTTTCATTTAAAATGGATGTAATGATTGTTTTAAAAACTATTAAATGTATAGTAAAAAGAGAAGGATTTAGTAATAGTAAATCTGCAATACATGATGAAATTAAAGCGCTTTATAAGCAAAACAATCCTAAGAGGAAAGAATATTATAAGTTTAACTATAAAGATATGAAAAAGAAAAAAAAGGTTACTTCAGATACTATGCCAAATTTATCCGATGAGTTAGATGATTCATTGTTAGTAGGGAGTGGTGCTTGATGAAAAAGGTTTTATTTACAGCAACTGTTGATTCACATATATTACACTTTCATTTGCCTTATTTAAAAATGTTTAAAGAAAAGGGATATGAAGTTCACGTTGCAACTAATACAGATGATACTATCCCTTTTTGTGATGTTAAACATAAAGTTTCTTTTGAAAGAAGCCCATTTAAAATAAATAATTTAAAAGCAATTAAACAAATGAAAAAAATTTTATTAGATAACAACTTCGATATAGTTCATACGCATACTCCGATGGGTAGTGTTGTTACTAGGCTTGCCTATAAAAAAGTAAGAAATAAAGTAAATACTAGAATGATTTATACAGCACATGGATTTCATTTTTATAAAGGAGCGCCATTACTAAATTGGGTTCTTTTCTATCCAGTAGAAAAGTATTTATCTAAATATACTGATACTTTAATCACTATTAATAAAGAAGACTATGAACTTGCTAAAAAGAAGTTTAAAAAATGTAGGAATATTGAATATGTGCCGGGTGTTGGTATTGATGAAGATAAGTTTAATTTTACTATGACTAAAAGTGAAAAGCTTGAACTTAGAAAGTCGTTTGGATTAAAAGAAAATGATTTTGTTTTGATATATCCTGCAGAAATATCAAAAAGAAAGAGACATGTCTGGCTAATTAATACTATTTCTCCACTTCTTAGGGAAAATAAACATATTCATTTATTACTTCCCGGTAGTGATAGTTTAAATGGAAAAGCACATGCGTTAACAAAAAAAATGGGACTTACTGATCAAATTCATTTTTTGGGGTATAGAACTGACATACCAAAACTTTTAAGGATTTCTGATTTAGCAATTTCGTCTGCTAAACAAGAAGGCTTGCCTGTAAATATAATGGAAGCAATGTATGTTGGAATTCCAATTGTAGCAACTGATTGTAGAGGTAATAGAGATTTAGTTAAAAATGGTGAAAATGGATATTTAGTTGATTTAGGCGACAAAAAAGGTTTTATTGATGACATTAATAAAGTATACTTAAAAAAAGAAACTGAAAAATTTGGTAAAAATAATAAAATATTTATTAAAAATTATTTAATTAATGCAATTGTAAATAAAATTGATTTAATTTATTTTAACCGCAAAAAAAAAATATGTCATGTTGTTAGTGGAATGCTATCCGGCGGAGCGGAGTCATTTTTAATCAATTATTTTTCGGAAATAGATGTGGATAAATATGAATTGCATATTTTATATCAACATAATCCCATTTTAAAATCTTTGAAAGAATTTGAATCATTAGGATTTACTTTTAAAAGAGTTCCATCTAAAAGAATAAGACCAATTGAAAATTTTTTTGTTACATATAACTATTTTAAAAATAATCATATTGATATTGTGCATGCCCATATGACTTTGGCCAATTTTTTTCCTTTAATTGCTGCGAGGATTGCGGGGGTACCAATTAGAATATGTCATGCTCATAGTTGTAATAATGGCAATATAAATATTTTAAAAGAAAAAATTGACAATCAATTAAAGCTTATTAATTACAAAAACAGTACGGATCATTTAGCTTGTGGTATAAAGACTGGTCAGTATATGTATGGAAATCAAAAGTTTAAATTGATTCCAAATGCAATTAATGTTAACAAGTTTAAATATTCTCAATTAAATAGAAATAGAATAAGGGAACACTATAAAATTGATGATAATTGTATTTTAATTGGACATGTTGGAAGCTTTTCTACGACAAAAAATCATATTTTTATGTTGAATTTAATAGAGCAATTACCTGAATATAAATATAAAATTATGTTTATTGGTAATGGCAAACTGTTTGAACAGATTAAAAAAAATGCTAGTAGAAGAGGTTTGATTGAAAGGGTAATATTTGTTGGAGTGGTAGATAATCCATGGGATTATTATAGTGCATTTGATTTGTTTATTTTGCCAAGCTTATGGGAAGGATTACCAATGGTGAGTATTGAGGCACAGGCCAATGGTCTAAACTGTATTATTTCGGACAATGTAGATGATAGTTGTAAAATTAATGGGAATCTTAAATTTTTACCACTGAATTTACAAAAATGGAATAATTATATTTGCTCACTAAATTTAAAAAGAGTAGCAGATGCTAATATAATTAATTCATATTATAATATAGAAAGATCCACAAAAACTTTAGAAAAAATATATGATAGGGAGGTGTTTTAAGTTGAAAATTGTTTATATAGTAAAAACAAAATTGCATTATTATCCTCCTTGTGTGTCGCAAATAAGAATGATTAAAAGATTGAATTATGACATTGATGTATTATATGGTACTTCTGATGAGTCAGCTTTAAAACTTTTGAAAAGTGAAAAAATAAATTGCAAAAAAGTGGGAAATATTTCTGATGAATATAATTCATTTTTAAAGAAAATATTATCTTGGTTAAAGTTTAGACATTATTTGAAAAAAGAGTTAAAAAAATATCCTAGTAATACATTGTTTTGGTTTGGTACTGGCGAATCAGTTTTACCTATGCTTGGTTGCTTAAAAAGAAACAGTTATGTTGTATCATTTTTAGAATTGTATGATGAATTTCCTTTTAGAATTAAACTGTTTGCTAACATTGCCAAAAAGGCACTTGCTGTAACTGTATGTGAAATAGATCGCGCATACATAATGCAGCATTGGTGGAAATTAGATAAATTGCCTTATGTTTTTCCAAATAAGCCATATGATTTAATACGAACCAAAAATGTTAAGCCATCTATTAAAGAAGTAAAAGAATTGGTTAATGGTTTTAAAAATAGTAAAATTATTTTATATCAGGGAATCATTCAAAATTCCGAGGAATTAATTGAAATTGCTAAGGCTCTTAATCATACTAAAAATCATTATAAATTTGTGCTAATGGGTATAGACAAATATAAAAGTATTAGTGTTATAAAAAAATATTATTCCGATATAGAATACATTGAATATATTCCTGCACCATATCACTTGGAAATAACAAGCTGTGCTCATATTGGGATAACATTTTACAGACCAGATAGTTTAAACAAGGTGTATTGTGCACCAAATAAGATATATGAATACACGGGGTTTGGTGTCCCAGTATTGTGTAATGATATTCCAGGATTAAATAATACTATTGGTAATTTTAAAGCAGGAATTTGTGTCGATATGAAAGAAAACAATATAGCGACAGCAATTGATAAAATTGAATCAAATTATCATTATTATTCTAGCAATGCTATTAGATTTTTTGATAATACAGATAATTATTCTAAAATGAACGAATTGCTAAATAGTATCAAAAAGCAATAGAAGAATAGGGAGGTGTTGTTATGTCAACTTTATTAGATATTTTATTAATAACAATTGGGTCTATTGTTGCTTTTAAGGCATATAAATCTATTGTTTTTAATAGAACAAAATCTGTATCAGATTATGTAATAATAGTTATATATGTTTTCTGCATCATTCCCATTCTCTTTAATTATCTGATTGGTGTTCCAACTTATCAAACTGTTTATTGGTATAAAGTTTTTAGTGGCCCTATGATTAATTCTCGTGTAGCTATTATTTATGATTTATTTATAATGCTTACTATTTTATTGCTGTGGCTTTATTCAAAAAAGCAATATGTGAGGGTTAATAATGAACCTAAAATAGCAAACAATAGCAAAAATATTCATGTATTCGAAAGTGGCTTTTTATCATATGTGTTAATATTATCACCATTATTGATAATATTATTAACAGGCACTTTTAAGAATTATTTAACATTTAATTTAGCTTCTACGCGTGGATTATCTGAAAATGCATCTGCCACTTTTATGAGCCCTTTACTTTTACTTAGTTTGTTTACCTTTTTTTGTAAGTATTATAAGGATAAAATAACTATTAAAAAATTTTTTTTGAGTATTCCCTATTTTTTCTTGATAGTTTGGATATCTGGTAAAAGATTTATGTTAGCAAATATAATTTTATTATTAGTTTATTATATATGTAATAGCAATTTATCTGAAAAATCTCGAAAAAGGTTATATTGCTTTTTCCCAATTTTATTTCTTATTTTATTGGCTTTTTCGGCAATGTATCTGACTAAAATTAGGCCATTATCTGATACAACATCTACTAGCGTGTATGAAATGTTAAGAGTTGATTTTGGTAGAGATGATGTCATAAAGTATGTTATTGATCAGGAAATTATTAAGGGTAATAGAATTCTAGAATATAGGGGGGAGTCTATGCTAAGTATGGTTTTATTTTGGATTCCCAGAAGTATGTGGCCAAATAAACCATATCCTCATTATAGATATTTAACTTCCTCAATTTTATCTTTGCCGGTTGATCAATTGCCTGCAGGGACAACACCTTCTTGGTTTGAAATGTGTATCTGTAATTTTGGTTTAATTGGGTTTATGCTAGCCCCATTACTACTATTACTTTTTTGCAAATTGTCTGATTCTGAAAGTTCTTTAGATATTAAAGCAATATATTTAATACTTTTGACGGTACTTTTAACACAATGCATGGATGTATATGTTATATATATAATGGTAATTTTAATTGCAAAATTATATCTAATATTTTTTAAGAATAAACAAATACGTTTTATTTGGAGGTCCTAATGAGTAATAAAAATTGTACAGGCTGTGGTTTATGTGCTTTTCTTTGCCCTGCAAAATGTATTAAAATGAGAGAGAATATAGAAGGATTTAGATATCCTATAATTGATAAAAATAAGTGCATTAATTGTGGATTGTGTAAAAAAAAATGTCCATTAAAAATGCAACTTTTTACTAATAAAAATGCCAGAACATTTGTTTTTCAAACTAAAGATAAAAAAGAATTACTCAATTGTGCTTCTGGCGGTGTATTTTATTCAATTGCTACATCTATAATTAATAAAGGTGGTTCTGTTGTTGGAGTTAGAACAAATAAGGATTTATCTATAGATTTTAGTCTTATAAGCCAAAAAGAGGGTATACATGATTTGCTAAATTCTAAATATTTTCAATGTGAATTAAAAGATACACTTTATTTAAAGATAAAGGAAGCAATTAAAAAAAATGTCGTTTTATTTTCTGGCACCCCCTGTCAGGTTGCTGCCGTTGTCAAATATTTTGAAAAGGATAATAATAGAAGCAACTTAATCACACTGGAAATATTGTGTCAAGGAGTGCCTAGTTATAAAGCAGTTAAATATTTTTATGATTATTATGAAAAAAAAGAAAAAAGTAAGTTAGTAGAACACAAATTTAGATCTAAATTAAAATATGTAGGAAGAAATTATTTTAGTGAATATAAATTTAAAAATGGAACAACTAAATCCTTTGTTGGTGAAGATGATATACTTACATTAAGTTTTCAGAGGAATTTGTTTTTAAGAAATTCATGTTATCATTGTTACTTTGCAAATAGTAGACGTGTTGCGGATTTTACCTGTGGGGATATATGGAAAATAAATAAAAATACTATAGTCGATATAAAAAAAGGTGCCTCGGTGGTAAGGTGCAATAATGACAGAGCCGTTAGTTTATTATATGAACTGGATAATTGTTGTTTTTATGAAATTGATGAAATAGATGCTTTGAAAGATAACATCCCATTTAATAGAAGTGTAAAAAAGCCATTTTTTAGATACTTTTCCTATAAACTGCTTAATACTAAAATACCGATTAAAATAATAGTTATTTTGGGGGCTTGGAAATATTATCTAAAAAAAATAGTTAGGGGGTATAAAAGGTGAGAAAAAAAGTAGGTATTATAACATATCACTTTGCATTAAACTATGGAGCAGTTTTGCAATGCTTTGCTCTTAAGGAATATTTGGTTGCTCAAGGATATGATGTTGAAGTATTGAATTATGTAACTGTAAATCAGAGAAAAAATAATGAAGTTTTAAAAGAAAATAATAGCGTAAAAAAAGTTATAATTAATTTTCTATTGTTACCTTTTAAAAGGAAAAACAAAATTAAATATAATAAATTTATAATTTTTATTAATAATAAAATGAATTTATCTAAGTTATTATCTACAAAAGATGAATTAATAGAATATATAAGAAATAAAAAATTTGATTTTATAATAAGCGGAAGTGATCAGGTTTGGAATCCTAAAATTAAAGATTTTGATGAAGCTTTTTTCTTGCCATGGAATTTAGAGGCCTCAAAATTAGCATATGCCGCTAGTATTGGAAATGCAGCAAAAGATGATTTGCAAAAATTTTGTAATGCTATAAATGATTTTAATTATATATCGATTCGTGAAGAATCAAGCATTGCTGTTCTTAAGAATTTTACTAATAAGGAATTGATTTCTGTATGTGATCCTGTAATGTTACTGAGTAAGAAGGAATGGAAATCAAAATTTCAACAGAATAATATGGTTAAGGAGCCTTATGTTCTATGCTATTTTTTACATAAAGAATGTTTTAAGTATGAATATAGAATTGTAAAGCAAATTTCTAAGATATTAAAGTTGAAAATTATAATTATAAATGCAAGGTATAGTAAATATTCTTTGAATAAAAATGTATTATTTTCTGTTGGACCGGATGATTTTCTAAATCTATTTAGTAATGCCAGTTTCGTTTGTACAGATTCATTTCATGGTATAGTATTTTCTATGATTTTTCAAAAAAGATTTATTGCTTTTGCTGAAAAAGAAAATAGTTTAGATAGAAGAAGAGAAGAAATATTAAAACGTGCTAATCTTACAAATAGATTGATGTATTGTAATAAACAGTATGATTTGAATGAAATTATTGAATCTAACAGTATTTTAGATAGCAAATTTGAAAAATATATAAATAGTTCGAAAAAGTTTTTGGGAGAAATGAATGAAAGACGTGTTAAAATCAAAAATATTAAAAAATAGTGCGTGGTTATTGATTTTGCAATTTGTAAATACTATTGTTCCAATGGTAACCATACCATATGTTACAAGGCAATTAGGTACCGAAATGTATGGCGTTTTTTCGGCTTGCTTAAATTGGATTATATATTTGCAAGTTCTAGTAGAATTTGGATTTGGGTTAACGGGTGCCAGGAAAACAGCTATAATTGAATCGCAACAAGAATTAAACAAGCTATTTAATAATATTATTTCTTCGAGAATAGTTTTACTGGTATTTTCATTTTTAATTTATTTACTTATTTCTATTATATTTCATTTTTCGTTGCAGGAAAATATTTGCTTTTTAATTTTATTTATTATTATTCTCGGAACTACATTTCAACTTACTTGGCTTTTTCAAGGAAAGCAGAACATGAAATTTATTACACTTATCAATTGCTTTTCAAGATTTATTTCAACTATACTAATTTTTACTTTTATAAAAAATAAAAATATGTTGTATTGGTATGCATTTTTCTATTCATTTACAATTTTATTGTCAAGTATAATTAGTATGATTGTAGCAAGGAAAAAGTATGATTTATCTTTTAAATTTGCGGGGGTTAACAGTATTAAAAATGAAATAATGGATGCAAAAGATTTATTCTATTCATCGGCAATGTCTAAAATTTTTAGTTCATTTGGAGTTACTGTTTTAGATTTTGTATCATCTAAAACCATTGTGGGAATATATTCTGCAATATATAAAATACCATATGTTTTAACAATGATTTTTTCACCGATTTCACAAGCAATTTTTCCATATATAAGTATTAAAATGAAGAATGATTATAATAAGGGCGTCATTTTTCTTAAAAGGATTTTTATACCAATCATAATATTATTTTCTCTCATAGGATTACTGATTATTGCTTTTAGAAACGAAATAGTTCTTATTTTATTTGGAAAAGAATATTCTAAATATTCAATAATAATTATTCCATTGATTGTTCAATTAATTTTGGCTATAATCAATAATTTTTTGGGAGTTCAATTTTTAGTTGCAACTAACAATAAGAAACTATATAGTAATGCATTTTTAAAGGCTGTTGTAATTATTGTGATTTCTAATGTGTTACTCGGATATTTTTTTGATATAATAGGAGTTGCTGTTGCAACTGCTGTTGGAGAACTATTTTTGACTCTTTTCTTATTAAGAAATGTAATCAAGGTAGGAAATGAAATGAGGTTAAATAATGATTAAAGTAATGAGTATTTTTGGAACTAGACCAGAAGCAATAAAAATGGCTCCATTGATTAAAGAGCTAACTAGTAGAAAAGAAATAAAGAGTATTGTATGTGTTACTGCCCAGCATAGACAAATGCTTGATCAGGTTTTAGAAGCATTTAATATTAAGCCTGATTATGATCTTAATATTATGAAACAAGGTCAGACATTGAGTGACATTACTTCTAATGTCTTATATGGTTTAGAAGAGGTAATTAAAGACGCAAAACCCGACATTGTTCTTGTACATGGTGATACTACAACATCATTTGCGGGTGCCTTAGCGGCATTTTATAATCAAATAGCAATCGGGCATGTTGAGGCAGGGCTTAGAACTTATGATAAATATAGTCCATTTCCAGAGGAAATGAATAGACAAATGGTTGATTGTATGACAGATATGTTTTTTACACCAACTGAATTAAGCAAAAATAATTTATTAAAAGAAAATAAGGAAGAAAGTAAAATATATGTTACTGGTAATACTGCTATAGATGCTATGGCAACTACGGTTAAAGAAAATTATACTAATCCAGAGTTGGATTGGATAAAAGAAGATGAAAGATTAATTTTAGTAACTGCTCATAGAAGAGAAAATTTAGGAGAGCCTATGAAACATATTTTTAAGGCAATCAAAAGAATTGTGGATGAATTTGATGATGTTAAAGTGTTGTATCCAATTCATTTAAATCCAAAAGTAAGAGAAACTGCGTATGAGATATTTGCTAATTGCGATAGAATTAGGCTTATTGAGCCTCTGGAAGTTTTGGATTTTCACAATTTCCAAAATAAAAGTTATATGATTATGTCGGATAGTGGAGGAGTTCAAGAGGAGGCCCCTAGTTTAGGTAAACCTGTATTAGTTTTAAGAGATACTACAGAGAGGCCCGAGGGAATTATGACGGGTACTCTAAAATTGGTTGGTACGGATGAAGAGAATATTTACAATGAGGCTAAAATATTATTAACTGATCAAAATGCTTATGATAAAATGAGTAAGGCATGTAATCCATATGGTGATGGACATGCATCAGAAAAAATAGTAGATGCAATTATAAATAAATTTGCCAATATTAATTAAAAAATGTATAATAATGAGCTATTTAATATATAACATATACTTAAATTGATGATGCATATTGTAATTAAGTTTAGTAACGTTGATTTTACCATAATGATATTATACTCATTGTTTAATCTAACAAAAAGTTTTCATAAAATTTAGTTATATTATCTATCATAAATATATATTAGACAATTACATTGCTCTAATATATATTTTATTTATGGGGGTAATTATGTTTGAGATTTTAAAGGAAAGTAATTCTAATTATGTAAACTATTGTAATGAAGTTAGTGAATTGTATAAAGAAAAGTATATGACGTTGGATAAATTAGAACAAGATTATAGGCATAATAAAAGTAAATATTATAATAGATATAATTCTATTAAAAATGAGGTTATTAAAAATTATAATAGTAGGGAAGATGCATTAAAGTATATGAATATTGATATGCTTAATAAAAGAGAATTATATATACAAGGTATATGTAGGAATTCCTCTTTTGATTTAAAAATCATCGGTCCTTCTCTTGCTAGGGTTATGAGCTATATCAAAGAAGGTAACTATGAGTTCAATGAGGAGGCTGTTTTAATTGATACAGTTTGCTACGGAGGGAGATTTTTAGACAAAATTTTAGAAACAAAAAAAGAAGAGTTTGTATGTGGATATATATCAAAAGATGGAATGTTTCCTAAACAAGAATATCCAATTGAATATAATGATTCTTTACATACTTTATTTAGAAAAGATGATCTTTTATTGTATGAGAGTAGAAAAACAAACGCTAAAGAACATATTGTAAGGTTTTATGGTCAGTTCTGTGGTTCAATGGTAAGTTATTGCCCAAAAGAATTACAAGATTTTGTTGATGAACTAATTAAATATAAATTGAAAACTGGCGAAGAATTAACAGCTGTGAAATGTGATAAACTTGCTGATTTATATATATCAAAATTGAAAGATGATAAGCCTAAGGTTTTAACTAAGTAATTAAATCGAGTATTTTTTAATTGGTGATTTATAATCGCCAATTTTTAAATTTACTTAAAAATATATTTTTTATAGAAAAACTTATTGTATTATGTTATACTAGAATAAATCTAGAATAAAGAGGTGTAATAAGTGGAAGAAATCGATTTAAAGGAGTTATTAAATTTTTTCAAAGGTAAGATAGGTTTTATAATAACAATTACCGCAGCAGTATGTATTTTAGGCAGTATATATGGATTTTTAATTCAAAAGCCAATGTATCAATCATATACTACCGTAATATTAGGTAGTTCTACTACTACGTCAAATGGTATTACACAAAATGACGTAACACTTAATAAAAATTTGGTTAGTACATATGCAGAGATAGTTAAATCTAAAAGAGTACTTAATCAGGTTATAAAAGAGTTAGAACTTGATACTAGTTATGAATCTCTTGTTAACGAGATTTCTGTTAGTTCTGTTAATGAAACTGAAATAATTAAAATTACTGTGTCAGATAGAGATGCAGTTAAAGCTAAAAATATAGCTAATGTAACTGCTAATTCATTTGCTAAAGAAGTAATTGATCTATATAAGATGAACAATGTTAGTATATTAGATGAAGCAACAGTAGCAACTTCTCCATACAATATAAATGTTGTTAAACAACTTATTATATATGTTATGGTTGGACTTGTACTAGGATGTGGAATTTCATTTGTTATATTCTACTTTGATAGAACAATTAAATCAGTTGAGCAAGTTGAACAAAAAATTAAGCTTCCAATATTAGGTAGTGTTCAAATGTATGGCAAAGGTGGTAGAAAATAATGAAAGATGAATTAATCGTATTTAGTAAGCCAAAATCAAACATTAGTGAAGATATAAGAACAATAAGGACAAATTTAAAGTTTACTGCAAATGATGATGCTAAAGTATTACTTGTTACTAGTTCAGTACCTGGAGAAGGAAAGAGTTTTATAAGTGCTAATTTAGCTGCGGCTTTTGCTCAAACAGGGGAGAAAGTTTTATTAGTTGATGCAGATTTACGTCTTGGAAGAGTACATAAAATATTTAATCAATCTGCTACTAAAGGATTTTCAAATATGTTAATATCAGGAACTAGTGAAGATCTTCCTGAATATATAAAGAAAACTACTATACCAAATTTGTATATAGTATCACGTGGTACTGTTCCACCAAACCCTAGTGAACTTTTAAACTCTTCTAGCTGTAAGAAGTTAATAAATATATTTAGAGAAAATTTTGATAGAGTTATATTTGATGGAGTTCCTGTTAATGGACTTCCTGATTCACTAGTACTAGCAAATCTAGTTGATAGAGTTATAATAGTTACAACTATAGGGTATACTTCAATTGATGAATTAAATCAAACTAAAAAAGCATTAGAACAAATTGATGCTAATATCGCAGGGGTTGTTGTAAATAAAGCTCCTACAACAAAAAGGGGTAAATATTCTAATTACTATGAGTAGGTGAAATAATGACAGATGTACACTCACATTTAATATATGGAATAGATGATGGAGCAAGGAGTTTAGAAGAATCTATAGAACTCATTAAAAAATTAAGTTCTATAGGCTTTGATAATCTTATAATAACTCCTCACTATATAGAAGATAGTGAGTATAGTGCTTCCAATGAAATAAAGAAAGAAAAACTTGAAATAATAAGAGATGAGCTTAAGAAAAATAATATTAATGTAAATATATTTATTGGGAATGAGATATTTATAAATGAGAATATAGTAAATTTGGTAGAGGATGGATATATAGAAACCCTAGGAGATACTAATTGCTTACTCATTGAACTTCCATTTCATAATAAAATAATAGGACTTCTTGATATTATCTCTGAAATTAAAAGCGCTGGTTATTTACCAATAATTGCACATCCTGAAAGATACACATATTTTCAAGATGATTATAGTTTAGTTGATGAATTAAGACGTGAGAGAGTACTATTTCAATGTAATTATACTAGTATAATTGGTAGATATGGAGATAGTGCTGAAAAGCTTTTAAAATATATGCTTAAACATAGATATGTAGATTATCTTGGAACTGATTTACATAGAGTTGATAGAACAACACTTATTGATAATTGGAAGAAAATAGATAAATTGTTTAATAAAGTAGCTGGTAAAGACTACTATGAAAAAATAAAAAGAAATTGTGACTTTTTAGTCAGTTAGGTGGTTATTATGAAAAAGAAAAATATTATAGGAATTATTTCAGGAATACTATTATTTATAATTACAACTATATTTATAGTTATACTTAAGAAGCTTGATGTAGTGCCAGATAAATATTTTATGTTACTAGTTGCAGCATCTTATATTGTAACTATAATAACAGATGTTTTTCTATTTATATCTTCTGATAATATTGTTTTTAAACTATTTAAAGGCCTTGCTTATATAGTTACTATACTTATGATAGTTGGTTATTCATGTGGAATATATTATTTAAATAAAACAACACATTTTATGAATAATTTAAATACTATAAAAAAAGAAATTACAAGTTATTATATAATTGTAATGAAAGAATCTAAATACGATGAGATATCTGATTTATATGGTAAGAATTTAACGTATTATGAAGGAACTAGCCAAGAAGTATTATCTAAAATAAAATTGGAACTTAACTATTCTACCGTTAAGAATATTGATTCTTTAAAAGATAGATTATATACTGCTAAGACTGATTCAATATTAGTAAGTGATCTAATAAAAGAAGATTTAGAAGAAAAATATACTGATTTTAGTGAAAGAACAAGAGTACTTAAAACCATAGATATAACTAAGGATGTTGAAGATATAACTAAAAAGGTTAGTATTAAAAATACTTCATTTAATGTATTAATTAGTGGAATGGATTCTTATGGAACAATTAATAAAACCACAAGAAACGATGTTAATATGATTGCGACAATTAATCCTAATACTAATAAAGTATTATTAACATCAATACCAAGAGATTATTATGTTCAATTACATGGTAAAACAGGTCATAAAGATAAATTAACTCATGCTGGTATATATGGAATTAATACTGTAGTTCAAACTATAGAAGATTTATTTGGAATAGATATAAACTATTATGTAAGAGTAAACTTTACTACAGTTGAGTCACTTGTTAATACAATTGGACCAATTGAAATATATTCTGATAAGGCAATGAGTTTAGATGGATGTAAATACGTAGTTGGTACTAATACAGTTAATGGTAAGTGTGCTCTACGTTTTGCAAGAGAAAGACATTCATACGTTGAAGGGGATAATCATAGAATCAAGAATCAACAAGAAGTAATAAAGGGAATATTCAATAAACTATCAAAGAGTGCAATGGTAGTAACTGATTATACATCAATTCTTAATTCGTTAGATGGTAAATTTGCAACTAACATGGATATGAAGGATATAACTGCATTTATTAAATATGAATTAGAAGATATAACTAAATATGAAATACTTGATACACAAGTAACTGGTACTGGTTCTATGGAACTTACTTATTCATATCCACATCAAAAATTATATGTTATGTTCCCAAATGAACAGAGTGTAGAGAGCGCTAAAGAATATATAAATAAAATATCTAATGAAAAATAGGAGGGTTTATGACATTAGTTATATTAGCTGCTGGTATGGGAAGCAGATTTGGCGGTTTAAAGCAAATTGAACCTGTAGGTAAAAATGGTGAATTCATTATTGATTATTCAATATATGATGCCATTAAATGTGGTTTTACTAAGGTAGTATTTATAATTAAAGAAGAAAACTATGAAATTTTTAGAGAAACAGTTGGAAAAAGAGTAGAAGATAAAATTAAGGTGGAATATGTTTTTCAGAAAAATGATAATGTTCCTCTTGGTATTAATATCCCTATCACCAGAGTTAAACCTCTTGGGACAGCACATGCAATCCTTTGTTGTAAGGATGTAGTAAATGAACCATTTGCTATAATAAATGCTGATGATTTTTATGGATTTGATGCTTATAAAGTAATATCAGAATTTTTAAGAGAAAACAATAGTAGTAATTGTTATGCAATGGCAGGATATTATGTTGGAAATACTATAACTGAAAATGGTGCTGTAAAAAGAGGAATCTGTAGAAGTAATGGGGATTATTTAACTGAATTAGTTGAGTCTTCAGTTGAAAGAAATGGTTCAAGAATAATTGCAACTCCACTTGATGGAAGAGCGCCATTTGAGGTTCCTTCTTCATGTTTGGTATCTATGAATTTATTTGCGTTTAAACCTGAAATATTTGATTATCTTGAGGAGAGATTCAAAAGTTTCTTAGAAGAAAATAAAGATTCACTAGATACATGTGAATACTTAATACCTACTGTAGTGTTTGAACAGATTAAAAAGGGTAAAGTAACATGTAAGATACTTAAAACAGATGCTGTATGGCATGGTATGACTTATAAGGAAGATAAAAATGAATTAACTTCTGCAATTGATGAAATGATTAAAGATAATATATACCCAGAAAAATTATGGGGCTAATTTGACAATTTTATCTTAAAATAGTATTATATATTCCTACAGAAACGGAGGAATATATATGACAATAGTTAATAGCAGTAATGTTTCTAAAGAATTAAAAAGATTGAATATAACAGAAGGAGATTTATCCCTTCTTTTTAATGCTAGTGAAAATGCAGTTTTATCCTTTTTAGATAAAGATACAGATAGAACTAGAATATTAGGCACTTTATATTTTAATCCATATCTTTTATATGGAAGTGATCTTGAAACTGAGGAATTGGTTGAATTCACTTTAAATAGATATAAAGCTGAACAATCTGAATTATATTTTCAATATGAGAATGCAGATATAAGTTCTGATGAATATAATAGTAGAATAGATAAATTAAATAATCATTATTTTGATAATTCAATTTTTGGTAGAAACATTAAAAGAATGATAGAAAAAGAAATGAAAAAAGAAAAAGTATTAAATAAAAACTTAATTAAATAAGATGTAATATCTTAGGAGAGTGGAGATATGTTAATAAAGAAAAAAGATGCAAATCCCTTGGATAAAAAAGTAGTAGATAATATTAGAGGTTTAGGGATTGATATGATTAGTGAGGCAGGAAGTGGACATCCAGGAATAGTTCTTGGGGCGGCACCTATAATTGCTACACTATATCAAAATCATTTGAAGATAGATACAAATAATCCAAATTGGATAAATAGGGATAGATTTGTGATGTCTGCAGGACATGGTTCTGCGCTTTTGTATGCTACGCTTCATATGGCAGGATATAATATAACTCTTGATGATTTAAAAAAGTTTAGAAAACTAGATTCAATTACACCGGGACATCCAGAGCTCATAACACCAGGCGTTGACTGTGCTACTGGTCCATTGGGCCAAGGAATTGCAAATGCTGTTGGTATGGCTATAGGTGAAAAATACTTATCTAGTTTATTAAAAGATGGTGTAATAGATTTTAATACTTATGCATTATGTGGTGATGGTGACTTAATGGAAGGAATCAGTTATGAAGCATTATCACTTGCTGGTAAGTTAAAACTAAATAAATTAATACTTTTATATGATTCTAATGGTATATCACTTGATGGTGATACTAATACAACATTTACTGATAATATTAAATTAAGATTTGAATCAATTGGTTGGAACGTAATAACTGTTTCTGATCCTGAGGATTTAACTTTAGTAAATGATGCATTTATTAAAGCAAAAACAAGTGATTTACCTACAATAATAGAATTTAAAACAACAATAGGTAAATATTCAAGACTTGAAGGTACAAAAGCGGTTCATGGTTCTATATTAGACAGTGAAGATGTAAAAGAAATTAAAGAAAAATTAGGATTAAGAGATATACCATTCCAAATATCTTCAGAAGCAAGTACTTACTTTAGTGAAAATATTATAACTAGATGTAATGCTGAAATAGAAGAATGGATGGGTAAAATTTCTTCTTTAAGTGAAGAGGATAAAGAAATATTAAATGAATTAGATAACCCTAAAAAGAGTGTTAAACTAAAAGATTTATATTATGATATTCCGGATGATAATTGCGAAGCTACTAGAGTAACTTCTGGTAAAATACTAAACGCAATTGCTAAGTCTTATAAATTATTAATTGGTGGTAGTGCTGATGTTGCTTCATCTACTTATGCAAAATTAAATGATTATGAAGATAGAACAATTAATTTTGGAGTTAGAGAACATGCAATGGGTGGTATTGCTAATGGATTGGCTTTAGTAGGACTTACACCTTTTGTATCTACTTTCTTATCATTTTCTGATTATTTGAAACCTGCTATAAGAATGAGTGCAATGATGAATTTACCAGTTATATATGTTTTTACTCATGATTCAATTACAGTAGGTGAAGATGGACCAACTCATCAACCGGTAGAACAACTAATATCTTTAAGAAGTATTCCAAATCTTAATGTTTATAGGCCAATTGATGCGAACGAAGTACTTGGCTCTTACAAATCTATATTTGATACAAGAGAGCCTTCAGTTATTGTTTTAAGTAGAAATAAGGTTAATATACTTGATTCTACTAAGGTAGGCGAGGTTAAGAATGGTGCATATATATTAAAAGAAGAATTAAAACGTCTTGATGCAATATTAATTTCTTCTGGCGAAGATGCAGAATTAACGCTTGAAGTTGCCAACCTTTTAACAGAAAAAGGAATAGATACAAGAGTAGTAAGTATGCCATCTATAGAAAGATTTAAAAAAATGGGTAAGGAATATATAGATAATATACTTCCAGATAAATCTAAGACATTTGTTATAGAGGCTTCATCTCCATATTCTTGGTACCAGTTTGTAAGTGATGAATCTCATTTATTTACAATGAATACATTTGGTAGTAGTGGAAATTATAAAGATGTGTTAAATAAATATAATTTTGATGCAAAATATATCGAAAATAAAATAGAAGAATTACTAAAGTAGTTCTTTTTTTTGACATTTTTCTTACTATATAAATATTACTATTATTATGGGTGAAGGAAATGAGAATTTATTATGTTTTTGATATTAGAAGTGAATATGTAGATTTATATAAGGAAACTCCAAATAGTTTATATAATGTACTGCATCAATTATATTACATGAGGAAAAAGGATTTAGAATATGGGTTTAATATGTTTAAACAATTAGCTAATAGAATAGATAAGGAAGAACTTGATAAAAACATATTTTTAAAACTACATAATAAAATGACTTATGTAAAAAAAGGAGATAATCATATTATTAATAATTTATATAAAGATGAAGTAAGTGCTTTAAAAGTTAAGTATTCATATATACTTATTAATACTAATAAAAGTTATACAGATTTTTTTAATACTTTAGCATTAGATAATAGAAATTACTTTGTATGTGACTTTATAAATAATGATTATTTCTTCTTATCAAATATAAAAATACTTGTATAAACATATAATTTTTAGTAAAATAGATACATAAGGAGAGTGACTAATATGTGGCTTGATATATTGCAAGTATTTATAGGAATTTTAATAGGTGTAGTTATTGGTTTCTTTATTGCAAAGAAAGTTATGACTAACTACTTAAAAAAGAATCCTCCAATAAATGAGGAAATGATTAAAGCATTAATGATGCAGATGGGAAGAAAACCTTCACAAAAGCAAATTAACCAAATGATGAAATCAATGGAAAAATATATGTAATTAAATGGATAGTTATTTAACTATCTTTTTTATTTATAAATATAGTGTTAACAAAAAATGGTTGACATAATATAATTTGTAATTTATTATGTAATTGTATTATTTATGAAAGGAGTGTGATAGTATGAAAAATTATAATACAAGAAATATTTACAGTATAGTTTGTGTATGGTATCACACTCTAATTAACTTTATATAATAGTTAAATATTTAGTGTTGTACCTACCTACTATAAGAAAGGGAAAAGTATGTTAGAAAAACAATTATAGGGACAAAGTAGTTCATACTATTTGCTAGAATAAAATTATTTATTATATGTTGATGTTAGGATTATCTTGCCTAAAGAAAGGTGAGATTATGAAATTTAAAGGAATAATTAAAAATCATCAACATCTCATTTCTATTTTCTTAGACTGTATGCAAATAATAAATATTTTTATAAGGTCACAAGAAATAAGCATATTTATAATAATAATTAAAAGTATAATTAATTAAAGAGGGGCGATTAAATGATTAGCAGTAATAATGTTGAAATATAACAATCCAATGGTAAGTTGGATTGTTTTTAATGTTTAATTACTAATTATACCTGAAAACATTTGACTATCTAGGGAATTTATGTTAAACTCTTAATGTTTGTAGCCTTTATGGGTTCAAACCGCATTGAAAAGGTTTAGAAACTTTATAAGTACCTTAATAGCGAGTCTAGAAAATATAAAGGAGGATAATATGAAAGCAGTAATTAAAACTGGTGGTAAACAATACTACGTATCTGAAGGTGAATCAATCTATGTTGAAAAATTAGATCAAGAAGCTGGAAGTGAAGTTGTATTTGATCAAGTATTAATGATCGATTCAAAGGTAGGTAATCCTTATCTTGATGGTGCTACTGTTGTTGGTAAAGTAGAAAAACATGGTAAGCAAAGAAAAATTAGAATTTTTAAGTATACTCAAAAATCTAAAGCAAGCCGTCGTCGCCAAGGACATAGACAACCATACACTAAAGTTCTTATTGAAAAAATTAATGGTTAATCAATGTTAAAAGTTATAGTTAAAAAAGAAAATAATAAATTTAAAAAGATTAATTTGTTAGGCCATACAGAATATGATGATTATGGTAGAGACATCGTTTGCAGTAGTGCTTCATCTATTATGATAACTACAATAAATGCAATTATGATGTTTGATAAGAATTATATTACTTATGAAGAAAAAAAAGATAATTTTATAATAGTTGTAAATAAGAACAATGAAATAGTTGATAATCTAATATTAAATATGTTAAATATGCTAAAAGAATTAGCAAATGATTATCCTAAAAATATAAAGATAGAGGAGGAATAATGATGTTTAAGTTAAATATACAATTGTTTGCTCACCATAAAGGACAAGGTTCAACATCTAACGGACGTGATTCAGCAGGACGTAGATTAGGAGCAAAAGCTGGTGACGGTGAGACAGTAACTGCAGGTTCAATTCTATATCGTCAAAGAGGAACTAAAATATTTCCTGGAACTAATGTAAGAAGAGGAAAAGATGACACTCTTTATACAACAGTTGATGGAGTTGTTAAATTTGAACGTTTAGGAAAAGATAAGAAGCAAGTTAGTTGTTATCCAGTAGAGGATTAATTTTATATATATAAAGCAGTATCTATTTTTGATGCTGCTTTTTGTTTTTTTGATAGTTACATTTTTTAAATGTTTCTATAAATAAAATAATATACAATGTTTGATTACTATTGTATTTTTTCTAAAGATGATATATACTTATATTGTCAGAGGGGAATACTAAAAAGTGATACAAACAAGTGATTATTCACTAGTATAAAAAAGAAGGGAGGCTTTTAGATTATGTGGAAATGGTTATCTAGATTCTTCTAATATGTAAACTAGACTCTTTTTAGAGTCTTTTTTGTTGAAAGTCTTTGTAAATGCTTGAAGTAAGTTTAACCCGCGTGTTATAATCTAATAAAGGTAGGGTGTTCATATGAAGGAAAAGGTTATTAAAAATAATACTTCACAGAAAAATGCAAGTGAAAAGCTTATCAAAACACTTTTGGTTTTTATATGTTATTTACTTTATTCAAATGTTATTTCTATTGTATTTTCTACATTTAATATTGTAAATACAACATTAATATCTTTTGTAGCCGATTTGATTTTCTTGATCTGTATAGTGTTTGCTTATCGTGAAAATTTAAAAAATGATCTTAAGGATTTAAAGGAAAACTATAAAGTTATTGATGTTATAAAAACTGTTGTGTTATGGTTTGCAATTATATTTATTTTTAATATATGCATGGGTGTATTAACTGATTTGTTATGGCCAACAGCTAGTAATATGCAAGATGGAAATACAAAATTATTGTTTGATTCAAATACATTAAATTTAACATATAAAATCTTTAAAACAATGGTTTTTGCAATTGTTGCAGAAGAGTTAATATTTAGAGAATCAATAAGTGATGTTATTAAGAATAAGTGGGTGTTTATACTAGTAAGTGCATCTGTTTATACACTAATTAATTTTGCTTTTGTAGGATTTAGTTCTAAGATAATAGTTCTTGATATTTTATCATATTTTTTACCAGCACTTTTATTTTCTTATGCTTATACAAGATATAATAATAATATCATCCTACTTATGTTAATAAAATTTACTTATCAATTGGTTCCATTAACATTATTATTGATTAAAAGCTAACGATACCGGAGGTACTATGAAAAAATTACTAATATTTTTAATAGCAATTTTATTTATACCAACGATTTGTTATGCATCGGTTTTAGATGAAGTACCTCCGTATGTAGACATTGTCGGTATAAATGAAAGCGATTATAATATAACAAAAACAATTAAAAATGATGAAGTAGTAATTGGATTAACTGAAAAGTCTACAGGACTTAGTTATTCATGGAGTTTTGATAAAAACAAAATAAAAGATAAAATAACTCTTAATTTTAATATAGATTTTACATCTACTAAAAAAGAAGAAATAGACCGACTAGCACCAGAAGGGAATAAGGTTTATATATCTTTCTCTCATCACGGTGATTTACCTACAGATGCTAAGATAAAGGTTAATGTTAAAGATAAGTTTAGTGATGGTGATAATTTGTACTTATATTATTACAATGAAGAGACTAAAAAGGTTGAATTTGTTGAGAAAAATATTAAGGTAAAGGATGGCTATGCTGAATTTGTTATTAATCATTGTTCTGAATATTTTTTAACAGGTGCAGTTGTAAATGATGCGGTAAATAATCCTAAGAGCTTAAATTATGTTATAGTTGGATTGGTAGGATTGGTTATTGCATTAGTTGGTTATACACTATTTAAGAGAAGATAACGTATTTTGTAGTAATTTGTGTGCTTAATAGAGGTGATTAGTAATTGACAAATCATCTTTTTTTTGATAAAATGTAGAACGCACGCCGAAAAAGGCGAAACATTAGATGTTTCATATAAATAAGGAGGCTTAAAAGCGTGAAAACAACATTAGTTAAAATCGATAGCAGTAATAATAGACGTAAGATACTTTCTCTCAATGAAGAAGATATGAAAGCATTTATACTACTTTTTAAAAATATGGAAGAATTGAAAGATTATTTTTCTTCAAATGATGAAGAATGTAGTTTCTCTCTTATATCGAATAATAATGAAGATTATTCACTTAATAAATTTTATTTCTCAGATGATTTGTATTTAGATCTACTTGAAGATAGGAGTCTTGTTTCTAAACTTTTAGATAAGTGTCCGGATATATTTCAAGGAAGTTTAGGAAAAAGAATGAAAGTTTCTTTAAATGAAGAAGTACCTAATTCAATTCATGAGAGAAATGTAAAAGCATTGATAAATGATCTTGAAAAAGGTGGACTTAAGGCACATTCTGTAGAAGTTGCTTCTGTATTAATGGAAAAAGAAATGGAAGAAAAGTCTGAATCAAAGACTTTAAGACTTAGTATAAATAATAAATAATTTCGTTATTTAAAGAGAAGATGACTATCATCTTCTTTTTAAGTTTTACTTGACCACTTATGTTTTGCATTATATACTGAAATTATGTTATGAAAGGGGATTAATAATATGTTTATAGATGAGGTTGTAATAAAAGTTGAGGCTGGTAATGGTGGAGATGGTTGCCTAGCATTTAGAAGAGAAAAATATGTAGCAATGGGTGGCCCTTTTGGGGGTAATGGTGGACATGGCTCTAACATTATATTTAAAGTAGATGAGGGATTACATACATTAATAGATTTAAGATATATGAAAACTATTAAAGGAAAAAAAGGTGAAAACGGAAGAGGTAAGAACCAGAACGGTGCTGCTGCGGAAGATGTTATTATTAAAGTACCACAAGGAACTATAGTTACAGATTTAGGAACTGGCTTTATAATAGCAGACTTAAAAGAGAAGGATGACGAGGTAGTAGTTGCATATGGTGGACGTGGTGGACGTGGTAATACTGCGTTTAAAACACAATCAAATCCTGCGCCAAACTTTGCTGAGAATGGAGAGCCTGGCGAAGTTAAAGAATTAAAAGTAGAGTTAAAACTACTTGCGGATGTTGGTCTTGTTGGCATGCCTAGTGTTGGTAAGAGTACTATTATATCTTGTGTATCAAAGGCTAAGCCTAAAATAGCGGCATATCACTTTACTACATTGAATCCTAATCTTGGGGTAGCTAGAACTAAGGATGGAAGAAGTTTTGTAATTGCTGATTTACCTGGTTTAATAGAAGGTGCTTCCTTGGGTGAAGGACTAGGAGATAGATTCTTAAAACATATTGAAAGAACAAGGGTAATTGCTCATGTAATAGATATGAGTGCGTTTGAAGGAAGAAATCCTTATTTAGATTATGTTACTATAAATAAAGAACTAGAAAATTTTAATAAAGATATATTAAAAAAACCAGAAATTATAATTGCTAATAAGATGGATTTACCTTCTGCAAAAGAGAATCTTGAAAAGTTTAAGCAAAAAATAGGAGACAAGAAAATATTTGAAGTAAGTGCAATGACTAATACTGGATTAGAGGATGTTGTAACTGCACTTGCGGATATGTTAGATGAAATTCCTGTTACTGCATTGTATGAGGATGATAAATTTGAATCTCATGTATTGTATAAATTCAAAAAGGATGAACCTTATACAATCACTAAAGAAGATGATTGTTGGGTAATTCGTGGAGATGAAATAGAAAAAATATTTAAAATGACTAAATTCACTGATGAGGGATTAGCTCGTTTTTCTAAAAAGATTAGAAAAATGGGTGTAGATGATAAATTAATTGAATTAGGTGCTGAACCAGGAGATAAGGTAAGAATATTAGATTTCTTCTTTGAATATAGATAATGTTATAGACTCAAGTTATAGACTTGGGTCTTTTATTAATTTTTGTTATAATTCCTATAAAAAAATTGTATTTGCATTATTATTAATGGGTTGCTAGTATAAGGTTATAAAAACTTTATGGCCAATAGTTTTTTAAGAAAGGGATATAAAGTGAAATCTTGTTAGCTACTACCAATTATATAGTAGCTAATATATAGATTTCATTTTTATTTGTTATTTTATATATAATAGTTATAGTTTGATAATATACTGGGTTACATGTTAAATTAATTACCTAAAAATTAACATAACCAGTGAATATGTTAAAATTTTAAACATGTCACATTAATAATGATATACTAGTAAAAAGAAAACAAGAAAAGCAAAGTTTATAATGACTTTGTTTTTCTTTTGTGATAAAATTTAGTTTAGGTGGTGCATGAATATGAGAAACAGAAGCGAATTAAGAGAAATAATTATGAAAGTAATGTATCAAGTATACATTTTAGAAAGTACAAATACTAAGTATGATGTTAAAGAATTAATAAAAGAGCAATTAGAAGTAGAAAATGAATTTGTTAATGACATGGTAAATGGTATTATAAAAAATCAAAAAGAAATCTCGGATTTAGCAAATAAATATTTAGTTGACTGGAACATAGAACGTCTTAGTAAAGTTGATAAGGCAATACTAAGTCTTGGTATATATGAACTTAAATATACAGAAACACCAAGTGTAGTTGCGATAAATGAAGCAGTTGAGCTTTCTAAGAAATATAGTGATGAAAAAGTAACTAAGATGATTAATGCTACATTAGATAAAATTTATCATAACGAGGTGTAGTATGAATCAAAATTATGTTACTGTTACACAATTAACTAAGTACATAAAATATATTATAGATAATGATACACATCTAAGTAACATATATTTAAAAGGTGAAATATCTAACTTTAAAAGGCATACTAGAGGACATTTGTATTTTACTATTAAGGATGAATATACAAGAATAAACGCTATTATGTTTGCTAGTAGTGCTAATAAATTAAAATTTGAACCAACTGATGGTATGAAGGTTTTAATCACTGGTAAAGTTAGTGTATATGAGGCAACAGGTGCATATCAAATTTATGTATCGGATATGATAGAAGATGGAGTAGGTAATTTATATGTTGCATATGAGCAACTAAAAAAGAAGCTAGAAGCTGAAGGGTTGTTTGATCCTAAATATAAAAAGAAAATACCTAAAATTCCTAAAAATATTGGTATAATAACTGCTCCAACAGGTGCTGCAATTAAAGATATACTATCTACAATTAAAAGAAGATGGCCAATAGCTAATACTATTTTATTTCCATCTTTGGTACAGGGTGCAGAAGCAAGTAGTGATATTATAAGAAATATAGAACTTACTAAGGGTTATGATTTGGATGTTTTAATAATAGGTCGTGGTGGCGGATCAATTGAGGATATGTGGTGTTTTAACGATGAAGGTGTGGCACGTGCTATACATAATCTTGATGTTCCAGTTATTTCTGCGGTTGGTCATGAAATAGATTTTACTATATCTGATTTTGTATCTGATTTAAGAGCTCCAACTCCAACAGGTGCAGCCGAGATGGCAGTTCCTAATATGAGTGATGTATTATCACTATTATCACAATTAGAAAAACGTGCGATTGTTGGTATTAATAATGTAATAACTCTTAAAACAAAAAGAGTAGATTCTATAATGGATAGTCCAATAATAAGAAATCCTATTTCAATATACGAAATAAAAGAACAGAAATTTGATAATATTTTTGAAAGATTATTATTAAGTCAAAAAAAGATAATTGAAAAAAATACATATGATTTAAACTTACTTGAAAATAATTTAAAAAAAGGAATTAGTTCACTTTTTGATAAGAATAAGCATGATTTTGAAAAAATATTATCTAAATTAGAAGTACTTAATCCAATGCTTACATTAAAAAGAGGATATAGTATTGTTAAAAAAGATAATAAAGTAATAGATAAAGTAAAAGCTTTAAAAAGTGGAGATAATATAACTATAGAGTTACAAGATGGTAAATTATCTGCGGTTATAAAATAGAAAGGAACAATTATGGCAAAAGAAGAATTGAATTTTGAAGAATCATTAAAAAAATTAGAGGAAATTGTTAAGGAATTAGAAAATGGTACGGTAGCGCTTGATGATGCGATTACTAAATTTACTGAAGCAATGAAGCTTGCATCTTCTTGTAATGAAAAACTTAAAAATGCGGAAGAAAGTATTAATAAGATTTTAACTAAAGATGGCTCTTTAGAAGACTTTAAAGTGGAGGAATAAAAATGAATATGTTCAATGTATTAACATCTGCAAGTAAAGTGTTTGCAGCATTCTTAGGACTTGGAGTAATGTTTTTGTTTTTAACTATTGCAATTGCTGTTATCTTTATAGTATTTACTATTGTTGGTAATTATAAATTATTTCAAAAAGCTGGATATAATGGTTGGGAAGCAATTGTTCCATTTTATAATTTATGGATTTTAGTTAAAATTGCTGGTTTAAAAGAATATTGGTTTATTGGACTTGTCGCAACTTATTTAGCTAATATTATTGGTCGTGGCGGAGAGTTCTTTACAATTGCTGCTATTGTTGCTATGTTTGCAAGGGCAGGAGTTAGTTATAATTTATCTAAAAAGTTTAATAAATCAGAGACTTGGTTTATATTATCATTATTCTTCTCTGGTATAACATTACCATTACTAGGATACTCAAATACTGATAAATATGATAAGGATAAAGTTGTCTGTGAAAATGCATTTTTTAATATATAGTCAAATCTTATGATTTGATTTTTTTTAAATTTTGGTAAATGATGGAGATAACATATTTTTTAATATATTAAACATAATAATAATGTAGTTTGATTTAAAAGGAGATGATTTCATGAATTTTAAAAATAAACTACAAAAGCTTTTTCTTCTTCTATTACTTATTATACCATTTAATGTATTTGCTTATTCAGAGTATATAATTCCTGGTGGAGGCAACATAGGGATAGAAGTTAATTCAGATGGAATAATGGTTGTAGGTTTTTATGAAGTTAATGGTAAAAACATAGGTAAGAATTCAGGCTTTCAAGTGGGAGATAGAATTATAAAAGTATCTGGTAATGATGTTACTTCAATTGATAATATGGTAAAACTAATTAATACTACTATGCAAAATAACATAGTTAACTTTACTGCTTTAAGAGCAAATAAGGAAGTAGATATTAATCTAGAAGTTTTTAAGGATAAATCTGGAGTATATAAAACAGGTCTCTATGTGAAAGATTCAATAACTGGTATTGGCACATTAACGTATATTGATCCGGAAACTAAAATATTTGGCGCCTTGGGTCATGAAATAATAGAAGCAAATTCCAATATAAAGATGGAAATAAAAGATGGTAAAATATTTAAAGCTAGGATAACAGGTATTACTAAAAGTACTGAAAAAACTACGGGTGAGAAGAATGCCAAATTTGATGATGATGTAACATATGGTACTATAAAGGAAAATACAACTAGTGGTATATATGGAATTTATAATGAAGTATTAGATAAATCCAATTTAAAAAAAGTCGCATCACCAAATGAAGTTAAGGTTGGTGATGCTTCAATATTAACGGTTTTAGAAGATAATAATATAGAAGAATTTAGTATTAATATATTAAAAATTAATAAAACTGGTAAGACAAAAAATATTTTATTTGAAATAACTGATAAAGAACTTTTAAATAAAACCAATGGAGTAATTAAAGGAATGAGTGGTAGCCCAATTATACAAGGTGATAAAATAGTTGGTGCGGTAACGCATGCGATTGTGGGAGATAACGCTAAGGGATATGGTATATTTATTACTACAATGTTAAAAGAAGGAGAAGACTAAAAAAACTGCATAACGCAGTTTTTTGCTTATTTTTTAATTTTTAGTTTTGTATCTTCAAAGGATGATAGTTGTTTTATTTGATTATTAGTAAGTATTGAATTATATAAAAGTGCATTTGCAATTTTGACTGATGTATCTTCATGTATATCAAAGTTTTTTACTAGAGAAGTCATATTTCTTAAGAATTTAATTCTTGATATAGGTATACCATTTATATTATATAGAGTATCACTTACTTTAAAATTTTCTTCTACTATTTTAATCTCTTTAAACATTAATAGATTTGGATCTATTTCTAATCTTTCATCGTTTTCTAAACATTCTATATATTTTTGTTCTAATAGGGTATTAATGTTATTTTCTAAGTATTCATCTATAGCCTCATTTTTAATATAGAAACTATTTTTATTTGCGACTATTGGATTAATTTTATTATCAATAATTAAGTCATTTAATCCAATTTTTATTGCTAGTTTTGTTCTTTTTGCAAAGTTAGGATCTTTTTTCTTTATATCAGATAGTATTTCTGTAGTAACATTAATTCCTTGTTCTAACAACTGATCTACTATATTAAAGATGTTAGAGTCCTCTAATATAGAAAAGTTTAATAAATCATCATTTTTTAAATCGAACCCATATATTTTTGCAAGTTCAATTTTTGAAGTTAGTTTTTCTTCATCTTGTAATAATACATCTATATTATGCTTTTTAACATTATTAATTTGTATACCTGCATTATTAAGTGCTTGTATGTTTTTTGAAAAATCCATATATTTAGGTATGATGTTTTCTAAAACGCTACATTCCTTATTAAATAATATTCCGATATTTTTCTCTACAAACGATTCATTTATTATTTTGTTATTAATCAAATCATTTATGTTAGAGATTATTGATAGGTTTGATGAATACATTATTTCTAATAAAGTGTTTTTATCACTTAATAAAAACTTCATTTTTGAAGAGTCAAGTATAGATAATAGTAAATTAATATCATTTAAGCTAATATTATCTAATATTTTCTTTTTTTCTTCGTAGGTAAAAAAGTGTATTCCATATTTGTAGAGAGCCTCATTAAGAGGTGTGATTTCATTATTGTTTATCTCATATAATTCTTTTTCTTCTCTATATTCTTTTTCTAGTTTATTCGATTTATATTTTATTATTTCAAACGCTATATCCGGATTAATTAATGTTAATTCGTTAGTTGGTAATGCACCTTTTGGTGAAGTTAGAACTTTTTTTACTTCTTCATAAGCAGATATCTTTTTAAGTGCATTAAATTTATGATTGTTTGTTTTTTTAACTAGCTTTTTTTGATATACTTTGAATAAATTAAAATAATCAAAAACTTTGTAACTATTTTCATAATCATCTATTAATAGTTTTGAAAGTTGTAATGAAGTTTGTTCACTTTTATCTGTTTCTAACACTTTAAATTCTTTATTTGTTGTAATTATTGTTTTTAAATCATTAAATAGTGTTAGGTCACTAAACATTCCTTTTTCATCATATTCTTCATATAAATTAATTAAAATGTTCATGGCAGTTCTACTGGTTGAAAATATTGTATTAAGGATTTCTATAAATCCGTCAAAATCTTTTTCAAGATCCAGCTCTTTGATTCTTTTGTTGTCTACACATTCATTTTTTAATAAATCTAAGGCATTTTTTTCATTGAATATATTAAAGTTTTCAAATATTTTATTTACATCATTTAAATTAAAGTTATCAATGTAACAAATTCTTTCCATATCATCTTTTAGTTTTCTAAATGGAGTTTCTTCATCAAAAAATCTTATATAACCCAATATTATGTCAGTAGGGTCAATATTATCTATTTCATACAAGCTTTTTCTTGAGAATTTAGTTAGTCTTTCAAAGAATTCAAGTTCTTCTTTATTATGTGTTGAAAGTTCTTGCTTTAAATTTTCTATTTCTTCATCAATTCTTTTAATTAGTTCTTCCATATTCATCACCACTAAGTTTTTTCATTAACTTTTTTTCACTTTCTTCATGTTCTTTAAAATAATCTGTACTTGATTTATAATATTCACTTAAAATATCATACTTGTTTTCATAATATGAATTTGCTCTTGATACTAGAGTATCATGATAATATGTATCTCTTTCACTTTTTTTAAATGCATAGTATAGGGAATATGTTGTATCATTTAACTTATCATATAATATTCTTAATCCATTAATTCTAACTTCTGAGACTGTATAATTACATCCACCAGGTTTAAATATTTTATAGTTTTTTGGCAATCCTTTTTTAAATGATAATATTAAAGATAGAAAGTCTTTATATAATTCTCTAGGTATACTTGATGAGTTAAAGTCTGCGATTATAGATGGAGTAAATATTAATCTTATATTATCTGTATTAACTTTTACTTTTGTTTTAGATGCTCTATAATCTTTTAATAAATTAATTTTACTTTCTATTTGTTCTAGTTCTTCATCTATTAAAACGCTTAACTCTTTATCTTCTTTTTGTAGTTTTTCTAAATCAACTTTCATTTTTATTAAGTCTAGTAGAGTCATATTTATAATATCATTAAAATTCTCATTGGTACTAGGTATTAATTTTTCTAAAGTTTCTTCATCCATATCTTTTGATAATCCACTTATGTATAATAGAGTATTTATTTGTGGTATATTTGTAGTTTTTTCACTTTTAATAGTTTCTTTTTTTACTTTTTCTTTTTCTTTTTCTCTTGATGTATAGTCTGTAGTTAAGCTCATGTTTTTAATTATTTCATTTTTCTTTTTAAGCGTCTTTTTAACTTCTAAGTTATTGGAATATATTTTTAATATTATAGAAGTTATTTCTTCACTGTTAAGGTTTTGTTTTTGTAAGAATTCCTTTACTAAATCTAAGTTAGCTATATATCCATATTGGTCTTGAAATAACTTATATATTTCTTCCATCACATTTCACCCCATTTAATGTTGCATATTATACCATAAATAATAGAAAAAATCAAAAATTTATTGTACTAAATAGTATATTTTGATATTATTTAGTTAGTGGTGGTTTTAAGTGGAATACGAGGTATATAATGTTAATCAATTTATAAGAAGACTTTTAATGGAGGAGTTTTGCGATCCTAGTAGTTCTAAGGGATATGATGAATTCTCTTTATATATGGATATGTTAAAAAGAGAACATCCTGATTTATTTAGAATGATTTTGTCTGCATTATATCCTGTTTTTTATTTGGAAAATTCAATAAAACTATTAGAAGTAGAAACTATAGAAGATGAAAATATAGAGGAAGAAGCAGAGCTTTATGTAATAAGTAGGGAAGCTCTTTTGGATGTTACAACATTAGATGATGTAGTAAATCTTGTCGAAGAAGAGGATTTATTTCTCGATTTATTACTAGAGAATAATGAGATTTTCTTTGGTAGAGGTTATCTATCAAAAAGATCTTTATTTTTAAGTGCTGATAAGGATATGGATAGATATTTTTTAAATATATCTCCTTCATATATGTATGAGAAAATGGATTGTTGTATCGAAATAACTACTAAAAATATATTGGATATATATTTAAATAGTTATATGGAATCAAAGTATGAGGAAGTATTATTTAAAAGATTGGATGCTGCATCTAATGCCACAAAATTTTTAAGTAATTTAAGGACTTATGATACTGATAACTTTCTTTTACTAATGAAGACGATGACAGAAGATGCAAGAGATTACTTAAATTATTTAAAAAAAGAGGATGATGTAAGTAAATTAGATGAAAAATTAATTAGAATATGTAATACAAAAGAAGGAATGGATTTATATAATACTATAATGGATGATAGTGAAGCTAGTACAGATTTCTTCTTAAGATATAGTCAGTATTCACTACTTGATGAAGGTAAGAAGCAAGAAATAGATAAAGCATTAGGTATAAAGAAAAAAATAAAATAAATATAAGGAGGCACATATGATCGCAAAAGTTTTGGTTGAAATAAACAATATAAATGTAGATAAAACGTTTGATTATATTGTGCCTTTTAAATATATAGAAAAAATTAAAATAGGTATGAGAGTAAAAGTACCATTTGCAAGTAGAGAATTAGAAGGTTTTGTTCTTGATTTGGTAAATAGTACAGACGATAATTACGAATTAAAAGAAATAATATCTATAGTTGATGAGGAACCTATACTAAATAATGAGTTGTTACACTTAGGCCAGTTTATGAGTAAAAAGTATTTTTCTACTTTAATATCTTGTTATCAAACTATGCTTCCAAAAGCATTAAAAGCACAAAATAAAACTACTATAAATAAAAAGATGATTAAGTATGTTGAACTTTGTAGTAATTCTTTTCCTAAACTTAAACCAAATCAAGAAAAAATTGTTGAGTATTTAAGAATCAATGGCAAAGTAAAAAAGGAAGAAGTTAATAAGATATCAGTATCTGGAGTAAATACTTTAATAAAAAATGGTATTATAATAGAGTCTCTTATTGAAGAATATAGATTAGTTACTAAAGATATTAATAAAGAAAAAGAGACTTTTAAATTAACTGTAGAACAACAAGAAGCAAAGAATAAAATATTATCCCAAACACAATCAAGTGTTTTTTTACTTCATGGTGTAACTGGGTCTGGTAAAACCGTAGTCTACATGGAAATAGTAGAAGAAATGTTAAATAGAGGTAAGGATAGTATATTTCTAGTGCCTGAAATATCTCTAACTCCTCAAATGGTATATCACTTTAAGTCAAGGTTTGGTGATGAAGTAGCTGTTCTTCATAGTAGACTTAGTGAAGGTGAAAAATATGATGAATATAGAAAAATAGTAGAGGGCAAGGTACACATAGTAGTTGGAGCTAGGAGTGCAGTATTTGCGCCATTTAAAAATCTTGGAGCTATTATAATAGATGAAGAACACACTACATCTTATAAACAGGATAATAATCCTAAATATAGTGCTATAGAGATTGCAATTGAAAGAGCAAAAAATAATAATGCGATTGTTATATTAGGAAGTGCAACACCTAGTTTAGAAACGTATGCTAGAAGTATAAAAGGTCTATATACATTGGTAGAGTTAAAACATAGAGTAAATACTAATAATCTTCCTTTAGTAGAAATAGTTGATATGAGTAAGGAAAAACATAGAGGTAGTATATTTTCTTCAAGATTAATTACAGAAGTAAATAAAAGACTTGAGAAGCATGAACAAATAATTTTATTGTTAAATAGAAGGGGCTATTCATCTTTTATAACTTGTTCTAATTGTGGTTATACTGCAAAGTGTCCTCATTGCGATATTACTTTAACGTACCATAAGACTTCTAATACATTAAGATGCCATTACTGTGGGTATGCAGATAAGATGAATGATATATGTCCTAGCTGTGGTGAGAAGGCAATTAAAACCTTAGGTACTGGGACAGAAAAAGTAGAAGAAGAAATTAAAAAAGTATTTAATGCTAGAGTGGTTAGAATGGATCTTGATACAACTTCAAAAAAGGGATCACATGAAAAAATAATTACTGCATTTAAAAATCATGAATATGATATATTACTTGGGACTCAAATGATTGCGAAAGGGCTTGATTTTAGTAACGTTACATTAGTTGGTGTTATAAATGCAGATACTTCTTTAATGATTCCTAACTATAGAAGTAATGAATATACATTTCAGTTATTAATGCAAACTGCGGGTAGGAGCGGTAGAGGAGAGAAAAATGGTTCTGTTATTATACAAACATTTAACCCAGAACACTACGCTATAACACTTGCAAGTAAGCATGACTATATTGACTTTTTTAAGCAAGAAATGGAAGTAAGAAGAAAATTATCTTATCCTCCTTATTATTATCTTATATATATTAAAGTAATTGGAAAAGACTATAATAAAATAAGCATAGAATCAAATAAAATTGCAAGTATATTAACTAGAGAATTAAAAAATTCTAAAATACTTGGTCCAACTACATGTAGTGTATTTAAGTTAAATGGATTATTTAGGTTTGGAATAATAATTAAGTATAAAAAAGAAGAAAAAATGGAAGAGGTTTTGCAAAGCTTAGTAAACCATTATAAGGGCAATCAAACTGTCAAAGTTGACATTGATGTTAATCCAAACAACTTTTAAAGATACGTAAATTTTTAATCTTTTATTTGAAATATTGACAAACACTTGTAAATACCTTAATATTATATTTATAAGAAGATAGGTGAAAATAATGAGTAAGAAGAATAAAAGATTTGTTGTATTTTTGATGATTATAGCGTTCCTTTGTATTGGAATATCACTTTATGTAACATTTTCAATTAATATGAAAGACAGTGTAAGTGGTATTGAAAAAAATGTTGAACTTAAAACTACATTTACAGTAACTTATGATAAAAATAAAGCTAAATCAATAAGTACTACATCAAGCAAGTGTTATGCATCCGGTGCTAGTTGTCAAGTAACTATGCCTACTATAACACCACCAGCTGGATATGTTGTGGTTGGTTGGAGTACATCAAAAGATGATACTACCGCAAAATATTCTGAAAAAGAGACTATAGATATAAATAAAAACATGACATTATATGCTATTACAAGAGAAATAGATAAAATTAATGAGGAGTTACAAGTTGGAAATACTTGTAATAAAGATACAAAGTGTATAGTAGGAAATGACTTTGTAGATGCTGCTTGTACTCAAGTTGGATATAAGGAAAAGGAAACTGACTCAAAATTAGATGATTGTACTGCTAATGCAGGTACTAATAATTTTCAAAAGTATGGAAATAGTGGTAATGTATGGGATGCAAGCTTTGTAGAATGGGCATTAAAAACTGCTGGTATAAATATTGGTGAGTTTGGATTACATGAGGCGGATGAAGTTATAAACTATGTTACATGGGCTAAAAACCAAAATAGATTATATACAAATAAATCTGCACTAAAAACTGGTGATTTGGTTTTAACTAATGATAATAATCATGTAGGAATAGCAATTAAATACGGAAATAGTTGGTATATGATAGATGGAAATCACGACAATATGGTTAAATTTGCTCCTATTGAGGATGCAACAGGCTTTATAAATATGTCTGGAATAGTTTATTAGGCATTTTAATAGATGAACTTAGTAAATAGGTTTGTCTATTTTTTATTTGCTGTAATTATACGGTTCTAGGTGTAAAAATTGACATTTTAGACTTTTTTTGGTATAATCATGCTATCAATTAACTTATATACACAATGAATTTTATTATTAGATTTTAACAATAGAATCTAATTTGGGGGTTTATATGAGAAAGTTTGTATTAGTATGCTCTAGAAAATGGAATTATAATGGTTCTGGGAGTATATATGATGCTATATGTTTTAAAAAGAATGAAAAAGATTTATATGACTTCAAAAAGTATACAGTTGAAGGCTATGCAGGTATAAGCAGTTTTAAAGGAAAAAGTAGTTTGACAGATATTGATATTATGACTAATACATTTGATGGGGCAGTAGATTTTTTAGGTAAATTAAAGATTTATGATTCAGTTTATTCATTGTTTATTGGATATAATACAAGTGGTTATGTTAATAAGATTTCACCAGTATTTGGTAATGTTGAATTGGTCAAATCTATAGAAAAAAATGTAGTAAATGATAAAGTAAGACCCACAGAAGTATCTAGAATATTTGATGAATTATTTAATGAAAAAGGATTATTTAAACTATATATGCAAGATGAATATTTTAAAACTTCAAATCTTTCTTATTATTTAAAAGAGTATGCTAGAATTTCACTTTATATAAAAAGAGGTATTGAAGGGGATAATACAGGAGACTTGTTATATTATGAATCAAAAATAAAAGAAAATCTTTCTAAGTATCATTTATATAGAGAGCTATTTAGAGCGTCAACTGATTTGAAGAAAATACAAAAGAAAAAAGAAAAATCAGAAGAACATGCTCATGTCGATGCTGTTAAAGTAAATCCCTCAAACCAAAGTAAAGAAGCATTTATTCAAAGTGATTTTGAAGCACCTAAAGTAAAACAGTTGGTTTTTCCAGGATTTGAAAGTAAAGAGTAGAAATACTCTTTTTTTAGTGAATTGTTTTATGGCTTGCTCTTCTTTATTGGGATTCTATATCAATAAATATTCAAGTTTTAATTGTTAAAAGTTAAAACTTATAGTATAATTTTTCTATATGAGTAAGGTGTGATAATATGTATTTAAAAGAAATTAGTGCGACTGGATTTAAATCTTTCGCTGATAAACTTACTATTTCCTTAGATGGTAAAACAACATGTATAGTTGGTCCAAATGGAAGTGGTAAAAGCAATATTGTGGATGCGGTTAGATGGGTTCTAGGTGAACAATCAGTAAAATCACTTAGAGGGGATTCTAACATGAGCGATGTAATATTTTCTGGTTCTAAAAATAGAAATGCTTTAAATGTCGCTACTGTTTCACTTACTTTTGATAATTCAGATAATTATATTAATATTCCTTATAATGAAATAACTGTTAAAAGAAGAGTCTATAGAACAGGAGAAAATGAATATTTTATAAATAATGAAAAATGTCGTCTAAAAGATATTACTGATTTGTTTTTAGATAGCGGTATAGGAAAGAGTTCATTTAATATTATTTCACAAGGAGAAGTACAAAAAATTGTGTCTGAATCTAGTTATGATAGAAGAGTAATATTTGAGTCGGCTGCGGAAGTTTTAAAATATAAAAAGCGTAAAGAAGATGCATTAAAAAAATTAGATAAGACTCATACTAATCTGGAAAGAGTAAATGATATAATCGCAGAGTTAGAAATACAAGTTGAACCTTTAAAGGAACAGAGTATAAAAGCAGAGGAATACTTAAAGATTAAAAATGAACTTAAAAATATAGAGGTTGCATTATTATCTAGTGAAATTACTACTATTAATGAGGAATATCAATTAACTAAAGAAAAAATAGAAAAATTAAACAATGAAATAATGAATTTAGGAGTTCAATCCAATAAATCTGATACTGAACTTTTGGATCTTAAAAATAATTTGTCAAAAATAGAACTTACTATTAAAGAGTTAAATAATAGACTTTTATCTTTAACTAAAGAAGAAGAAAAGATAAATGGTGAAAAGAATATATTAAAAGAAAGACAAAAATATGATGCATCTAATTCCAAAGTACATGAAAATATTTCATCATTAAAGGAAGAAAAATTAAAAAAAGAAAATATAATTCATTTAGATAAAATAGATTTAGATACACTACAAAATGAATTAGAATCTATTAAGTCTGAAATTAACAACTTAACTTTACTTGGCAATGCTTCTAAAAAAGAATATCAAGATTCATTTAATGAGTATAATGAAAAAACGAAACTTTTAGCTGATATTGATCATAAGATAGGTATAATCGAAGACTATATAAATAATGGTGGTACTATAAATAATAGTATTAAAGCTATACTAAATAATCCTAGATTAAGAGGTATACATCAGACTTTAGGAGCATTATTAGAAATAGATGAAAAGTATTTAAAAGCACTGGATGTATCTCTTGGCGGTAGTAAACAATTTATTGTTGTAGAAAATGAAGACTCAGCTAAGAGTGCGATTAATTATTTAAAAGATAATAAATTAGGAAGGGCAACTTTTTTTCCTATTAGTGTTATAAAACCAAGAGGAGTAGATTTAGATACTTTAAATGTAGTTCGTAATATGCAGGGATTTATTTCTGTTCTTATGGATGTAGTTAAGTATGATTCAAAATACTATAATGTTGTTTCAAACCAAGTTGGTAATGTTTTGTTAGTAGATAATATTGATAACGCAAATAAAATAAGTAAGGTAATAAACCAAAGATATAAAATAGTAACATTAGATGGTGATATAGTCCATATTGGTGGTACTATGACAGGTGGTAGCTTAAATACATCAAAATCTATTTTTGAAGAAAAACATGAATTAGAAACTTTAAGGGTTAAACGTCGTGAAATCGCTGAAGTTATCGCAACTCTTGAAGAAAATATTAAGAGTTCTACTTCTAAATTAGAAGATAATAGTGAAAAAATTAGACAAAAAGAAATTGTTTTAATTCAAACACAAGAGAAATATAATGCAAAGAAAAGTAGTCTTGATATTACTAATGAAGAATATAATAATATAATTAATGAACTTAGAAGTTTAGAAAATTTAGTTGATTCTTCATTATCAAAAGAAGAAGATAGAATAATGAAACTATATTATGAAACTTCAAGGGAAAAAGAAGAAGTTGTAAGAGAAATTGCAAGATCAACAAAAGAAAAAGATAAGATTTCTTCTACTATAGATAATATAGAGGCCACTAATAAACTTAATAATACTTCACTGTATACGAAAGAAAAAGAATTAAAAACTTTAGAAATTAATATTAGTAAGATGGATGTTTTACTTGATAATTATCTTAGAATATTAAGTGAAGATTATGAGATGACTTATGAAAAAGCAAAAAGCAATTATATATTAGAGATGGATACTAAAGAAGCGAGAAGCCTTGTTAATTCATATAAAAATAGAATCAAACAAATTGGTATGGTAAATGTACAAGCAATTGAAGATTATAAAAGAGTAAGTGAACGTTATAATTTCTTAAATAGTCAAAAAGATGACTTGTTGAATGCAAAAGATACATTACTTGAAATAATTAATGAAATGGATACAGTCATGAAAGAGGAATTCTTAACTACATTTAATAAAATTGATATAGAATTTCAAGAAGTGTTTAAGCAATTATTTAAGGGTGGATCTGCATCACTTAAGTTAACTAATCCAGATGATTTATTAGAAACAGGTGTAGATATAATTGCATCTCCTCCTGGCAAAAAACTAACTTCAATAAATTTATTATCAGGTGGAGAAAAAACACTTACTGCGATATGTTTAATATTTGCGATTTTAAATGTTAAACCTATACCATTCTGTTTATTTGACGAAGTAGAGGCAGCACTTGATGAAGCCAATGTAGATAACTTTGGTAAGTATTTAAATAACTATAAAGATAAAACACAGTTTTTAATCATTACACATAAAAAAAGAACTATGGAATATGCTAATACTCTTTATGGTATTACAATGCAAGAATCAGGTGTTTCTAAATTAGTTAGTGTTAAATTAGATAATATTTAATGAAATAGGTACTTAAAAACACCTATTTTTTTTATACATTTTTTTAAAATCTGATGTATACCATACAATAGTGCTTATTACTTTTGACTTACTAAAATAATCGTGATAAAATCAACACATAGAAATAAAATTTTATGGGGTGAAATGTATGGCATATATAGAATTTGATAATGTAACAAAAGAATATATAACTGGGGAAGTTAGGGTACTAGCACTTAATAATACTAGTTTTGAAATTAATAAAGGTGAATTAGTAGTAATACTAGGACCATCTGGAGCTGGTAAAACAACTGCTTTAAATATATTAGGCGGTATGGATAATGCTACTAGTGGTAAGGTAATAATTGCTAATAAGGATATTACTAAGTACTCTAAAAAAGAACTAATTAAATATAGAAGAAGTGATATAGGTTTTGTATTTCAGTTTTATAATTTAATTCAAAATTTAACTACATTAGAAAATGTTGAATTAGCTACTGAAATATGTAAGAGGCCTCTACCACCGAGAGAAATACTAGAAAAAGTAGGGCTAAAAGATAGACTTAATAATTTTCCTAGTCAATTATCAGGTGGAGAACAACAAAGAGTATCTATTGCAAGAGCAATAGCTAAAAACCCTAAAATACTTTTGTGTGATGAACCTACTGGTGCACTTGATTACAATACAGGTAAACAAATATTGAAATTATTACAAGATACCGCACGTAAAGATAAGATGACAGTTATTATAATTACTCATAATGCCGCAATTGCTCCTATGGCAGATAAAGTAATTAAATTTAAAAATGGAACTGTTGAGGGCGTAGTGTTAAATGATAATCCAACTCCTGTTGAAAGGATAGAATGGTAATGAAGACGTTATTTAAGGAAAGCGTTGTTTCTGTTAAAAAGAATTTCAAAAGATTCTTATCTATACTTTTAATAGTACTCTTGGGAGTTGGTTTCTTTGCTGGTATTAAAGCTACTAGTCCTGACATGAAAAATACTATAGATAAGTATTATAGAGATACTAATTTTATGGATTTTAATTTAATATCAACATGGGGAATTAAAGATAACGATCTAGAAAAATTAAAAGGTAGTGGATATGATATTCAAGGAAACTATGAATTTGATGCGATTGTTAAGGGTGAGACAGAAGAGGTTATAAAAATACTTTCTTATGACAAGAATGATAAAATAAATAAAGTTGTTCTATTAGATGGTAGATTACCTAGTAAAAAAAATGAATGCTTAATTGAACAAAGTGAATATACAAAATCACATAAAATAGGAGATAAAATTACTGTAGAAGATGATAATTTAGAGGAAAAGACTTTAGATATAGTAGGAATTATAAAAAGCCCAATATTTACATCGTTAGAACGTGGCACTACAAAACTTTTGTCTGGTAAAGTAAACTTTTTTATGTATGTTCCAAAAGATAATTTTAATATAGATTATTATACTAGTGCATATGTTAAACTTAATAATAATTTAAGTACTTTCTCTACTGAATATGAAGACATTATTGTAAAAAAAGCAAAAGATTTTGAAAAACTTACCGAAAGCATATCTGAGGTTAGATATAATGAAGAAATAGAAAAAGCAAATAAAGAGATTAAAGACAGTGAAGATAAATTAAATGCTGAAAAAGAGAAATATAATAAAGAAATAGAAAAAGCTGAAGAGAAGATTAATAAGGCTAAAAAAGAATATAATAATGGACTTAAAAAATTTAATTACAACAAGGAAAAGGCTTATTCGGAGCTTATAAAAAACGAGGAAGCTTTAAAAGATGCTAGAAAAAGACTAGAAAAGGAAAGAGAAAAACTAAATAAAAGCAAAAAAGAATATCAACAACATGAAAAAGAATATCAGACAACACTTAAAACACTTAATCAATCAATTAAGGAAATAGATGCTGGCTTAGAAGAAATTGATACCAATCTTGATACTTTATATAATACTAAGACAACTTTAGAACAATTAATTAGTAATAATATAGAAGTTACTAAAAACCAAATGTTATTAGAAGATGTTAATAATAATATTAAAATGTTAACTGATAAGAAAGAGAAATTAATTTCTAAACGAGAAGAAGTTAGTAAAGCAATTGATAAAATTAATAATGCTAAAAAAATGTTGGAAGATGCGGATGATTTACTTACTTTAAAAGAAAAAGAATTATCTAAAAATGAAGCAACTTTTAAACAGACGAAGAAATCTACTGTTAATTCTTTAAATCAAGCCAAAAGAAAATTAGATGATGCTTATAAGAAAATAGTTTCAAATAGTAAAAAAATAGAAATATCTAAAAAAGAAGCAAAAGCTAAATTTGAAGACGCAGAAATACAAATAAAAAATGCTAAACGTAAAGTTGAAGATTTAAAAAAACCTACTTGGTATATATTAGATAGGAATAGTAATCCAGGATTTTATCAATATGATCAGGATACAGAAAGAATTAAAAATGTTGGTAAACTTTTCCCGCTTGTATTTTTCGTTGTTGCGATATTAATTTGTCTTACTTCTATGACACGCATGGTAGAAGAGGAAAGAGGACAAATTGGTACACTTAAAGCACTTGGGTATGATAATGTTCAAATTGCATCTAAATATGTAATATATGCACTTTTAGCTACTATAATAGGTTCTATTATAGGAGTTCTTATTGGATTTAGAATATTACCATCTATTATATTTAATATGTATAGTATGATGTATAATGTTGACAAGATAATAATTGAGTTTAATTGGTATTATGCTTTAACAGGTACATTAATTGCAATATTTTGTACTGTTGCAGCTACGTTATTTGCTTGTTATAGGGAGTTAAAGGAATCTCCTGCGGCACTTATGAGACCTAAATCTCCAAAAGCGGGTAAAAGAGTTTTATTAGAAAGAATTAAATTTATTTGGAATAGATTATCATTTACACGTAAAGTTACTGTAAGAAATGTATTTAGGTATAAAAAGAGATTTTTAATGACTATAGTTGGTATTGCTGGATGTACAGGTCTTATAATTGCTGGATTTGGTCTAAGAGATGGTATTACTAGTATAGTAAGTAGTCAATATGAAAAAGTATTTAATTATCAAATAGAGGTTACATTTAAACCTGATGTAACACTAAATGAAAAAAATAAAGAAGTAGAAAGAATTAAAAAGATTGATAAAATTAATGATGTTTTAATTGTTAATAAGGAATCTGTTGAGATAAAAAGCAAAAATACTAATCAATCAATTCAATTAATAGTTCCGTTTTCTTCACCTGATGGATTTATATCTCTTAAAAATAGAACAAGCGGTGAAAAATATAAACTAAATAATAATATAGTGGTTTCAGAAAAATTATCTAAGCTACTTAATCTTAAAAAAGGTGATAAGTTAAGACTTAAAACAGATAAAGAATACATAGCAACTATTGGTGGTATAACAGAGAATTATTTCTTACATTACATTTATATGGATAAAAAATTATATGATAGTTCATACTATAATACATTATTTATAAAAACAGATAATTTAACTGATGAAGAGGAAAAAGTTCTAGCAACAGAGATTAAGAAGAATGATACTATTTCTAATATTTCATTTACATCGTCTACCCGTAATGTATTTGATTCTACTATGAAAAACTTTGCATTGGTTGCATTAGTATTAGTAGTGTCTGCAGGACTTCTTGCATTTGTGGTATTATATAATTTAGCAAATGTAAATATAAGTGAAAGAATAAGAGAATTAGCTACTATAAAAGTATTAGGTTTCTATGATAGAGAAGTATATAATTATGTTGGAAGAGAAACAACTATATTGACAGGTATTGGCATGTTCTTTGGTATTTTAATTGGTAAGGCTTTAACTGTATTTATATTAAAAACATGTGAATTGGATCAAATTATGTTTGGTACAACTATAAAGATTCAAAGCTACATATATTCATTACTTCTTACTTTATTCTTCACTTTATTAGTTAATATAACAACATACTTTGCACTTAAAAAAGTCAATATGATAGAGTCATTAAAAAGTATAGAATAATATGAGATATAGCTATAATGTCTATATCTTTTTTTAAATTCATAATATATTAATATGAGGTGGTTTATGATAAATTATGAATTATTAAAAGATGTGCTTACTATGGCTATATTAAATAGTTTAATAATTACTAGTTTAGTTCAAAGAATAAAAGAATCAGTTGTGATTAAATGTAGTAGAATATGTATAATTGTCTCTTTTATAACGTCTTTAATAATAGGTACATTATTTTCTTTAAGTTTCTCCAATTTGAAGTTTTTTCCTTCATTATGGAGTAGTATAATTAGTTTCTTAGGAGCAGACTTTATATATAAATTACTGGAGAATAAGATATTTAAATCTTTGGGTGATATAAATAATGAAAGATAATACTATCTTTCTTTTCTTTTTGAAATAGGTTATACTTATTTTAGGAGGATAATAATATGAATATTTTAGTTACTGGTGGTTGTGGCTATATAGGTAGCCATACTTGTTGTGAACTTTTAAATAAAGGACATAATGTTATAATAATTGATAATTTATCTAATTCAAAAAAAGAAGTTGTTAATTATATTAAAGAAATTACAGGACGTGATGTTACACTTTATATTGGTGATGTTTGTGATAAGGATTTATTAAGAAAAATATTTAATGAAAATAAAATTGATTCTGTTATACATTTTGCTGGTTATAAGGCAGTTGGTGAGAGTGTAAAACTTCCACTTAAATATTATAGAAATAATTTAGATTCAACTCTTTCTTTATGTGAGGTTATGTCTGAGTTTGATTGCAAGAATTTAGTATTTTCTTCTTCTGCGACTGTATATGGTATTCCAAAAAAATTACCTATAAAAGAAGATTTTCCACTTTCTACAACAAATCCATATGGAACAACTAAGTTAATGATAGAAAGAATATTAAAGGATTTATATACTTCGGATAATACTTGGCATATTGCACTTCTTAGATATTTTAATCCAATAGGAGCTCACTCATCTGGACTTTTAGGAGAAGATCCAAATGGTATACCTAATAATTTAATGCCTTATATAGTTAAAGTTGCGACTGGTGAATTGGAATGTTTAAGTATATTTGGAGATGATTATGATACTAAAGATGGTACTGGTGTTAGAGATTATATTCATGTTGTTGATTTAGCACTTGGACATATTGCCGCAATTGAGAAAATTGATAAAGAGCCTGGTGTTTATACTTATAATCTTGGTACTGGTGTAGGATATAGTGTTTTAGAACTTGTTAAAACATTTAGCAAGGTAAATAATATAATTGTTAATTACAAGATTGCGCCTAGACGTCCTGGGGATATTGCTGAGTGTTATGCAGATACTACTAAAGCATCAGATGAACTACATTGGCACGCTACTAAAACTATTGAAGATATGTGTAGAGATTCATATAACTTTGCTATAAAAAATAAAATTAAATTATAGTACTTATAAAAAATTTAAATAATGATATCCTTTACAAATTATTAATTTTAGGTTATTATATTTCTTAATTTGAGGGGGAAATATAAATGCGTATAAAGAATTTAAAATTAGTGTTTGACACTGTTAATGGAGAAGATAAGTTAATAATGGTTAAGAGTATTAATAATTTTGAAAATCTTATCTTAAGAAGAGATCCTAGCGAATATAAGTGCGTTTTTTCTGGGACTGTATACTATTTTGATAGAAAAAAGGTTATGCCTCTTTCTTTATTTTTACCACTTGATGATTTAAAAAGAAATATTTCTAAAAAGGAATTAAAAGAATTTTATAATGAGAATGCAGAACAAATTCTTAAAAAAGCTAAAGGTAAAACTAAAAAGATAGGTTTTGTTTAATAATCAAAAACACAAATCACATTTAATGATTTGTGTTTTTGCTTTTATATATTTTTTATGTTTCTTTTATTAAATACTATAAATGCAGTATAAAATTGCTAAATTATGACCATTATTTAATGTAAATTGACACTTTAAAATAAATTTTTAAAAAATTAGCACTCATATATTGACAAGTGCTAAATATAATATTATAATGATATTAGCATTCAGGAGTATGGAGTGCTAGGAGGCGATAAGATGCTAACAAAGAGACAAAATGAAATTCTAAAGATAATAGTTTTAGAATATATCAAGTTAGCTAAACCTGTTAGTTCAAACCTAATATGTGATGAGCTTAATTGTTCTAGTGCAACTGTAAGAAGCGAAATGGCTTCTTTGGAAGAGTTGGGTCTTCTTGAGAAAACTCACACATCATCTGGTAGGGTTCCATCAGAAGCTGGATACAGATATTATGTAGATAACTTAATGGAATTTAAAAAGATGAGTGCTGAAGATATGCTAAAGCTACAGATTATATTTAAAAATAATCAGTTAGAGTTAGATGATTGTATTAAGAAGGGCTTAGAGATTATTTCAGATATTACTAGTTACGCATCGGTAAAGCTTGGAAAAACATCCCATGATAATAGATTAAAAGAGATACAAACAGTACCGCTTGATAATGATCAAATGATAGTAATAGTAATAACTGATAAAGGTTATGTAGAACATAAAAAGATCAATGTAAAAAATATAAGTCATGCTGAAATTAAAAAAACAGTTGACTTAATAAATAACATAATTTCAGGTACACCTATTGATGAGGTAAGTGAAAAATTAGAGTTTGAAGTAAAACCTATAATCGGTAGATATGTAAAAGAACATGAAAGATTATATAATGCATTCTATAATGTATTTACAAGTTTCACTAATAGAAATGTCGATATAGTAGGAAGAAGAAATATTCTTAAACAACCAGAATTTAATAATGTTGATAAAGTAAGCGAAATATTAGACAAATTTGAAGATGACAACTTGATAAATACTGTTGAAGAAGAGGATAACAATATTAAGATCTATATTGGTAAAGAAAACAATTTAGATGAAGATATGACTGTTATTAAGACAAAATATAAAACACCAATTGAAGAAGGTACAATCGCAATAATAGGTCCTAAGAGAATGGATTATGATAGAGTTGTTCAACTACTTGAATTTATCAAAGAAAATATAGAAAGATAGGGATTATATGGAAAAGAAAAATAAAGAAAAAGAGATGAAAAAGCACGAATGTAAGTGTGAACATCATAAAGATGAAAATCTAGAAGTATTAGATGACGTTTGTGCATGTGGTGATAATTGTAACTGTGGTGAAGAAGAGATTCTAGTATTAAAAAATAATATAGAAAATCTTGAAAAGAAGGTTCAGTTGGCACAAGCAGAACTTATTAATTATAGAAAGCGAAAAGACGAAGAAACATCTAATATGTTAAAGTTTGCTAATATGGATTTAATATTAGACTTGTTACCTGTTATAGATAATTTTGAAAGAGCACTTGCTGTTACAACAGATGCATCATTCGACAAATATAATGAAGGCTATAAGCTAATATATAATCATATATTAGATACTCTTAAAAAGTTTGGTGTTTGTGAAATTGAAGCATTAGACAAAGAGTTTGATCCAAGCCTACATGAGGCAGTTATGATAGGTAAGGAAGAAGATAAACCTAATGATGTAGTTCTTGAAGTATTTAGTAAAGGATATACATTAAAAGGACGAGTAATACGTCCATCAAAAGTCAAAGTAAATAATATAGATTAATATAAAAGGAGAGATGATTTATGAGTAAAATAATAGGTATTGACTTAGGTACAACAAATAGTTGTGTTGCGGTACTAGAAGGTGGAACTCCTACAGTAATCGCAAATCCAGAGGGTGGTAGAACAACACCATCTGTAGTGGCAATAAATAAAAAAGGAGAAAGAATTGTTGGTGATGCTGCAAAACGTCAAGCAATTACTAATCCAAATACAGTATCTTCTATAAAAAGACTTATGGGTACTGATAAAAAAGTTGAATTAGATGGCAAAAAATATACACCTGAAGAGGTTAGTGCAATGATACTTTCTTATATGAAAGATTATGCTGAAAAATATTTAGGAGAAAAAGTAGATAAAGCAGTAATTACAGTTCCAGCATACTTTAATGATGCTCAACGTCAAGCTACTAAAAATGCAGGTAAAATTGCAGGACTTGATGTACAAAGAATTATAAATGAACCAACTGCTGCTGCACTTGCATATGGTCTTGATAAACAAGAAAATACACATACAATTCTTGTATATGACCTAGGTGGTGGTACATTCGATGTTTCTGTAATGGAACTTGGTGATGGTGTATTCGAAGTTAAATCAACTGCTGGTAATAATAAACTTGGTGGTGATGATTTTGACCAAAGAATTATTGATTACTTAGTTGATGAATTCAAACGTGAAAATGGTGTTGATTTAACTAAAGATAAAATGGCAATGCAAAGATTAAAAGAAGTTGCTGAAAAAGCTAAAAAAGATTTAAGTGGAGTTACTTCTACTCAAATATCTGCACCATTTATTTCTCAAGGTGAAGATGGACCACTTCATTTGGATGTAACTTTATCTCGTGCTAAATTTGAAGATTTAATTAGAGATTTAGTTGATTCTACACTTGAACCAGTTCGTCAAGCATTAAAAGATGCTAAAATTAAGAAAGAAGATATTGATAAAGTATTATTAGTAGGTGGATCTACACGTATACCAATGGTACAAGAATTAATTAAGAAAGAAATTGGTAAGGAACCTTCTCGTGAAGTTAACCCTGATGAAGTTGTTGCAATGGGTGCTGCAATTCAAGGTGGTGTATTAACTGGAGAAGTTAATGATATAGTATTACTTGATGTTACACCATTATCACTTGGACTTGAAACTCTAGGTGGAGTAATGACTGTATTGATTCCAAGAAATACAACTATTCCTACAAGTAAAAAACAAGTATTCTCTACAGCTGCAGATAATCAACCAGCAGTAGATATACATGTATTACAAGGTGAACGTAGTATGGCTGCTGACAACAAAACATTAGGTCGTTTCCAATTAAGCGGAATTCCAGCCGCACCACGTGGAGTACCTCAAATTGAAGTTACATTTGATATAGATGCAAATGGTATCGTCAATGTAAAAGCAAAAGATTTAGGTACTAATAAAGAACAAGCTATTACAATTACTTCTAATACTAATTTAAGTGATGAAGAAATTGAAAAGATGCGTAAAGAAGCAGAAGAACATGCTGAAGAAGATAAAAAGAAAAAAGAAGAAGCTGATTTAAGAAATGAAGCTGAACAAATGGTATTCCAAACTGAAAAATCAATTAAAGATCTTGGAGATAAAATAGATTCTAAAGAAAAAGAAGAAGCTGAAGGATTAATTAAAGATTTAAAAGAAGCTCTTGAAAAAGATGATATAGAAGATATTAAAACTAAGAAAGAAAAATTATCAGAAAAAACTATGGCTTTAGCTACTAAAGTTTATGAAAACATTCAAAAAGAACAACAAGCTCAAGCTTCATCTTCTAATGAAGAAGCTAGTGAATCTTCTAAAGATTCTAAAGATGGCGATGTAAAAGACGCAGAATACGAAGAAAAATAAAAAAGAATAAATTAAGAAAGTTCTAGTAATTCTAGGACTTTCTCTAATAAAAGGAGAAAACATGGAAAATAAACTAAAAAAGCGTAGTGAAGTTAGTGATGAATATAAATGGGATTTAACTCCTATATATAAAGATGTTTTAGAATTTGATAAAGATTATACCAAAGCTAGTGAATTAATTGATAATTTTAAAAATTTCAAGTCTACCCTTATGAATAGTGGTAGAGATTTATATAATGCTTTAGAAGAAGATACTAAAATAAGTATATTATTAGATAAGTTATATATGTATGCACATTTAAATAAAGATAGTGATACTACAAATACAGAATATCAAAAACTTTTTGGTAGGGTTAATAATCTTTTTACTAAATATTCTTCATCTGCATCATTTCTAATTCCTGAAATATTAAAAAGTGATTATTCTAAGATAGAAAAGTTCTATACTGAAGAGGTAAAATTAAAGGAATATGAATTCTTACTTGTAGATATATTTAGAAATAGAGATCATATCTTAAGTGAAAAAGAAGAAAAAATAATTTCTTCTCTATCGCAAACTTTATCATTCCCAGAGGATGTATATAATATGTTTACGGATGCAGATATGAAGTTTGGTGTTATTGATGATGAGAATGGTATGAAGGTTGAACTTACTGATTCTAACTATTCACTATATTTAAAGTCTAGCAATAGAAGAGTAAGAATGGATGCTTTTAAGACTTTGTTTAAAACATATAAAGATTATAAGAACACAATATCATTAATGCTTGCGAATGATGTTAAAGCTAATTCATCAATTGCTAAAATTAAGAAGTATAATTCTTCTTTAGAAGCATCACTTTTCTCTGATAATATAGATATTAGTATATATAATAATCTAGTTGATACAGTAGAGAATAATCTTGATGTAAATTATAAGTATTTAAAACTAAAAAAAGAAGTTCTAGGACTAGATTCACTACATTTATATGATGTTTATGTTCCACTATTAAAGGGAAGTTTAAATAAAGAATATAGTTTTGACGAAGCAAAAGACCTTGTTAAAAATGCATTAAAAGTATTTGGAAGTGAGTATCAAGAATTATTAGATAAAGCATTTAATGAAAAATGGATAGATATATATCCAAATATTGGTAAAACAGGTGGAGCTTATTCAAGTGGTAGCTATACAACTAACCCTTATATATTATTAAATTACCAAGGTACACTTAATGATGTATCTACACTAGCACATGAATTAGGACATTCAATGCATAGCTATTATTCAAGACATAATAATCCTTATCAAACTTCTAATTATAAGATATTTGTTGCAGAGGTAGCTTCTACTGTAAATGAATTACTTCTTGCATATTATATGCTTAATAATAGTAAGGACGATAATGAAAAATTATTTATATTAAATAGATTAATGGAATTATTTAGAACTACTATATATAGGCAAACAATGTTTGCAAGATTTGAAAAAGAAATATATGATAAGAGTGAAAAAGGAGAAATACTTACTCCTGATGTAATGTGTGATATCTATTATAATTTAAACAAGAAATACTTTGGTGATGGAGTTATAGTAGATGATGAAATAAGATATGAATGGGAAAGAGTTCCACACTTTTATTATAATTTCTATGTATATAAATATGCGACTGGACTAGCAAGTGCATGTTTTATAGTAAATCGTATATTAAATGGTGAAGAACATGCGGTTTTGGATTACTTGGAGTTTTTAAAAACAGGAGGTAGAGATTATCCAGTAGAAGAATTGAAGATTGCTGGAGTTGATATATCTCGTAAGGAAGTTATTGAAAGTTCTATAAAAATGTTTAATAATATAATTGATGAGTTTCAACAACTGTATAAAAAAGTAAATAAAAAATAGAAGGTGAAGTAAATGGAAAAGCGTGATTATTATGAGGTTTTAGGTGTATCTAAAAACGCTACTCAAGATGAAATAAAAAGTGCCTTTAGAAAATTAGCAAAGAAATATCACCCTGATGTATGTAAAGAACCAGATGCAGAAGCGAAATTTAAAGAAGTACAAGAAGCTTATGCAGTGTTATCAGATGAAGATAGAAGAAGAAAATATGATCAATTTGGACATGCAGCATTTGATAATGGGGGAGGGGATGCCTCTTCAGGATTTGGTGGATATGATTTCTCTGGATTTGATTTTGGTGATATATTTGATAATATATTTGGTAATGGTTTTGGTTTTGGCTCTTCTCAAAGATCTAGATCAAGAGCAACTAGAGGTGCTGATAGATTATTAAGAATGAAATTAACATTTGAAGAAGCAGTATTTGGATGTAAGAAAGACCTTAATTTGGAAGTTAACGATACTTGTGATAAATGTAATGGTAAGGGAGGCTTTGATGAGGAAACTTGTTCTAGATGTCATGGCAGTGGTACTATCACAAGTGAACAAAGAACAATTTTAGGTTCATTTATGACTAAGACTACTTGTCCAGAATGTGAAGGAAAAGGTAAAACATTCAAAACAAGATGTAGTGATTGTGGTGGACGTGGATATATTAGAAGTAAAAAAGTTATCACAGTTACTATCCCATCAGGTGTAGATACTGGTAATAGACTTAGAATACATGGTAAGGGTGAAGCTGGAATTAATGGTGGAGAGCCTGGAGATTTATATTTAGAGTTTGTAGTAGATGAACATAAATACTATAAAAGAGATGAAAATGATATATTCTTAGAGGTTCCACTTACTGTTACTGAAGCTTTACTTGGATGTAAGAAGGAAATACCTACAATACATGGAAATGTAATTTTAACTATCCCTGCTAACTCTAATAACGCAGATAGACAAAGACTTAAAGGAAAAGGTATTTATAATGAATCAACTAGAAAAACTGGTGATATGTATATAATACTTAAAGTGGTAAGTCCATCTAGATTAAGTAGAGTTCAAAAAGAGTTGTTAGAAGAGTTAAATAAAACTGATTTAGGTAATAGTGAAGTTTCTGCATTTAATAAGTTTGTAGAGAAAAATAAATAATAATTGAGAGAATAAAATGAACCCTTTGTCAAGGACTAATTAAAAAGAGAGATTCTAAACAATAGAA
>ENA-ORTN01000275-ORTN01000275.1-human-gut-metagenome-genome-assembly--contig:-NODE-275-length-58584-cov-15.817578_pt1 | contig 58584 bp, 60 predicted proteins | sample MGYA00242070_ERZ509189 | MGnify/ENA primary metagenome ERZ509189 (study PRJEB26280, sample SAMEA2338821) | human gut metagenome | biome: human gut; feature: human-associated habitat; material: faeces...
CCATATTTCTGACTTATTATCTATAAAATATTGAGTAATAATCGGTTGTAAATACTGATTTTAAAACCTTCAGCGGCATTAATAAGGTGACTACACAGAGCGTCACAAAGAAACTCAAGGCTTTCGTCCAGCTTTGTCCTTGGATCGCGGAACTCAACCCAGAATGCTACTGCAATACGTCTGGGCGCATTCTTCGCCGTGACGAGAATTCCCAGGATCAAGGCCCAGTTGAAATGATATACCTTAAAGCCGTTGACAACCTTGATGATTTCATAAAGAAGAATAATGATAATCCGACAGAAGACAGGCAACTTTCATTCTTGCCGGAAGACTATGACTCAAGCGACGAAACCCCATTCTAATTTATTACAAGAACATATTTTTACAATTTTGATCATTTCTTTAAGCCATGCCATCCGTGAGGACAGCATGGCTTTTTCGTGTTCTCATTTGTAAAGATTTTACAAATGAGTTTTCAGTGAGCAGGATGGTTGCTCTCGCAATAACGCACCTCTTTCTCTATTGTCCCCTCTCCTCCCCTTGTTTAATTTTGTACTAATCTTTTGTAACTTTGTAACATAATGTTGGCAAAGAATAAAACCTACTTAAAACCAATAAGTTATATCAATGTTACAAAGTAACAAAACCCTGTAACAAACTTGTAACAAAAAAAAATAAGTTTGTTACAAAACATATTTTTTAACAATTCCGCTTTTTAAGAACGCCATGTAACAAACTTGTTACATCACATAATTTTGTTACATACTTTTTGTCACAGAAAAATATACCTGATTATCAGTTAATTACAGACTTCTGTTACTTGTTACAAAAAAACAACTTTTTTGTACGGAAAAGAAAGTACTTTTAAAAAAAAGAAAACGCGTAAAGGAGAAATACACTGTTATCGGAGCATAATGCTATTACTTTTTTTACATTCATCATTACTATTTTTTTTAAAAAGTTTTCTAATTGAACTGACGTACTTAATTACATTGCAATCGCTCTTATTTAACGATTAATTAGTAGATTTTTTCAGATATATTTTGTATATTTGTAGCAATAATCGCTATACAATTCCATGAGTAAATTTGTTATTTATATCAAAGTAGAGCCATTCATTAAGCAATGGCTAATTCACAGTTTCGGAAATCCTGTTGTATTTCCGGCACAAAGCATAGAGAATTCCACCATCCGCCGATTTACCCAAAAGCAACCAAACGCAATACCTCTTCCTGCAGGTCAAGATGAAGTCGCAATTGCAATTCCAGACTCAAAGGCAAAAGATCCTATCATATACAATTATCTCAGCACATACGGCAAAAAAGCCGTGGCAGAATGCATCAACGACACATTTCGTATGAATATGTGGGCAGAATTAAATGATCTATCAGATGTTGGTTGTTCTGTCATGACAGCAATTTACTCATGGTGCGAGATGCACGGCATCAGCGTAGACTACGCATGGACAATAAGACAACGTTACTATAGAATGCGAGACTCTTACCTAAAAAAGGGCATAGACCTGCGACGTAAAAAAAGAGTACACGACTGATTAATCGTTAAAATATACAAAAATAATAACTATTAGTATGCTTTTTTTGTACATCACCGTACATACGCGTACACATACAAAATATAAAAATCATGAAAAATAAGAAGGTTGTAGCTATTTTTTACGCTGATGCCAGAAACCTGTCAGGCGTTAAAAGAATAGGAACTGAAGTTACGTCTGTTCCTGACGATGTTTGGAATGAAATTGACATAGAAGTGCCAGCAGACTTGCAGATAACATCTAAAATCGAGGATAAAAATGAGATTTTCACAGCAAAGCTCGTATTCCGCGAACTTTGCAGCAGCCTACGATACAGACATATCGCTGCATACAAGGTTAGACTTGCTGACGGTTCAGAGATGCTTATTGGTAATTCTGAACGCCCCTACCCCGTATTGACTAAAGATCAGAACCTTTCATCAGGTAACAGCAACAGCCAGCTCAGAGAGCTTACAGTTACTTATTCTGACTTCAAAGATATCCCATACATCATATAATAGTGTATTTTTTTTCATTTTTTCTTATAATAACTTTGCCGAAAACAAACATATGATTTACCATTTCAAAATAAAAGGTGTTATCGGTTCATGGTGGGGCACTACCGCTGAAGACATAGACCACTTCCTTTCTAAACATAAAGATAAGGATGTAGATGTCGCCATCTGTTCACCTGGAGGTGACGTGGCCGAGGGTCTTGAAATATATCAAGCATTTAAGGATCACGGTAAAGTGCATGCACATATCATCGGCATGACTGCATCAATCGCAACCATTATAGCTATGGGAGCCAAGACTATAGATATGGTTAAAGGCTCACTTATACTAATACACAACTGCTCCACGGCTATAATGGAGTGGCGCATGGCAAACAAGGAAGAACTGGATGCAATCATCGCCAAGTACAAGAAACAGCGCAATGACCTTAACACTATCGACGACCTTATGGCATCCATTTATGCAGAACGTACCGGCAAATCAATTGATGACTGTCTTGCAAAAATGAAAACCGCTGCATGGATCACCGCTGAGGACGCGAAAAACTTCGGTCTTGTAGACAAAATACGAAACGATGAGGAAGCCGTGAAGATCGTCGCAATGGCTGAAAATTATTTTACAGACAATATAATCAAGGAATTTGGCTTACCTGCCTTGCCTGACCGAAAGCCGGAGAAGGCCTTCGTTGACAGTGAAGGCAATCCAACTGAGAGCTTTCTTGCGAAGACCTTGCAAGGGCTCAAAGAGCTTTTCCATAACAAAGAGGCAAACACTATCATCATGAAAGAAAAGTTTTTAAAAGTTGCCGCCTTGCTAGGCTATGATGGCTTTGAAAACAAGGACGGTTTTATCAGCCTATCCGTGTCAGACATGGAAAAGCTGGAAACTCACATCACAGCCCTCGAGGGCAAGGTGACAAAGGCTGAATCAGACCTTGGTACAGCCAATGAGAAGACGAATGGCCTCCAGGCTAAAGTTGATGAACTTAACGCGAAGCTGGAAGAGAGCGCTGAGACAATCAAAAATCTCAAGGAGGCTCCGGGAGCTGACGCAGACTCTAATCCGGCTGAAGAGCCTACCTTTGAAGCTACCGACAATAATGCCGGTATGAAATTGTTTAACTCAGTAATGGGATATTAATTATGGCTAACACACAAGGAGAAGTAAAAATCACACCGGATTCGCTTAACAAATCATTCGTCAAGTATCGTAAGGAACTCTTGATGATGCCGGTATATGGCTTGAAGAATATTCTGCCATATGTAACAATTCGTAAAGGAGTGAGATATAAGGAGGTTGTAGGACAACTTGATGGAGATATGCAGCTCAGACCTTATGCTCCTAAAGAGGTTGACACAAAAGACACCTCTGTTGTTGGCCGTGAGCTTGAAACTTTCTTGGGCTCTTGCGTTAAAGCTTTCGACCCGAACAGTGTAATACAAAGTATTTATGGTTCCAACATCGTTCAGGATGAAGGTCTGAAGAACGTACCTATCACAAAGGCAGTCTGTGCTTACCTAATGGGAAAGCTAGGAGAACATCTGTATGAAACAATATTCTCCGCAAAACGAAATCCTGAAGGATCTACAACAGCCGACCTCTATAATGGTTTTAAAACAATTGTAGACACAGAGGTTAGTGCCGGCAACATAGCTACAGGCAAGAATAACCTCTTTAACATCGAGACTATTACACGTGAAAACGCCGAAGATACTATCAACGATATCTATGGTGCAATGCACAACAAGCTGAAGGACCAGAACACATATATGTACATGAACAACAACACAAAGTTGATGTACGAGCGCTCATATCAAGACAATCACGGATCACTGCCTTACAACCAACAGTTTGCCAAGACAACAGTAGAAGGAAGTGAAGGTCGTTGTACCATGATAGGCCTTTCATGCGTTCCTAAAGATTTCATCATGGTAACTCCAAGAAGTAACCTTCTTGTAGGCATAGCCACAAGCGGACCTGAAGTTACATTCAGCGTGAAGAATTCTCTCATTTCTCATTTTTGGTTAGATTTCGTTGCATCGATGTTCTTCGGCGTTCAGTTTGATACTTTGTCTCCTGAAATGCTTCTTATCGCAGAACCTGCAATCGAATAACATTTAATTTGAACATTAAAAGATTACAATATGGCTGGAACAACAATTTGTGCCGACGACAGAGACCTCTACGAGGATCTGCCGTCATGCCGTGGACAGAAAAGCCTTCCTGGTACACGAAACCATATGTTCATGATCAGGAAAGCTAATATCACTAAATGGCCGACAAGACCGGGTGACGATGCTGCAACACTAGAGGATATCGCCAAATTAAAAGGTGATTTCGAGCTGGAAGCTGATAAAAAGTGGTTGAAAATTGAGCTAGTTCCCAACCAGAATAACATTGCCAGCGAGCGCATCGGTACATACGGCTCGTATCTTTTCCGTAGTACATATACAGCTGTTGTGCCAGGATCAGAAGAGAAACAGACCGCACTTGCAGCTGAAGTTCTTAATGATGACTGCGTTTTTCTCGTTCCTCAGCGTAACGGGAAATATCGACTTATCGGAAACGACATGTTTAACTGCGATGTTTCTCCTGCACTTGCAACCGGAAGTTCAACAGAAGATACTAACGCTATTACGTTCACCATTACATGTGAGGACACTATACCAGCACCATTCTACACAGGAAAAATTGCGACCAACGATGGTGAAATCGACGGTTCAACTGGTGAAGTACCAGTAGACCCAGGACCATAAATTTTATTACTCATAGTTTATAGTTTTTTTAAGGAATTCTGTTTTTTTTCTTGTAATAAAAATAGATTGAATACCATTTACGGCGGTGGCGACTGTGAAGCCGTCGCCGCTTATTTTTAAAACAATATATTATGATAGACAACAAATTCACAAAACAGATACAAGATTACCTGATGCAGGAAGAGAAAACAGCAGAACAAATCATAGCTGGTGCAACTTTACTCTTTCGCATCAACAAGAATAAGGCACTTTATCAGCGCATCATACGACAACCTTTGCGCTTTGAAAAAAAAGTAGCTTACGAACTTAACAAACACCTCAAGTACAGACTTGATGGACTTACACTAAACGAGGTCAGAATACTTGACAAAAAAGTTATTGCTGACGTCGACAAAATGATAGATGACGGTGAGCCTGACAGCGAGACAAATACGGAAACTGAAGAAGATGAAATCGATACCTCTAAGAAAAAGCTTGGTAAACGTGCCGACCACGATAAACTCCCGCCAGAAATACAATCTCTATGGGACATAAACGCCAAACGATGGACAGCGATAAAAGAAGCCAGGGCAACAATAGAGGGGATCACTATGCCTTGTGACAGATACGAGTATCTGAAATTCATGAATGAGGCATACATTGCCTATAAGACGGACATGCTAAAGTATGATACCTACGATATTAATGACGCAAAAGGAGCAAACAGCGACGCAGAGATATCATCTGCACGCGCATATATCTCTCGTTACCGAAAAAAGTATGACGACCTACTTACCAATGATGCCAGCACAGAAGACATCAACGAGTTGCACGAAAAGATACAGCAACGCGTTGACTTACTGATGCATCATAATGCAGCACTAAGCGGCGAGCTGGCAGATTGGCTACATAACAACAACTTCGAGCTAATACGAGATGAAAGCGGAAGTTCTGCTGAAACCGGTGAATGAATGCGGCACGCAAGCCTATCTCGGACGCGGCCTGCATACCTTCGGAGTCATCGAATGGCTTTTGGCACAGACAGGACCGTCAGACATTATCATATCTACATTCTCAACCTCGGTTGAGTTCCTGTCCGCTTTCTACAACCTGAGGAAAAAAGGGCTCGTAAGGTCAGCTAAACTGATAGCTGACCTTAAAGCATCTAAGAAGACTTACAGGCTTGACTCGCTCATGCGATCGTGTTTTGAACAGATTTGCCTGGCGGAAAACCACTCAAAAGTGGTGTTGCTCTCAGGCGGAGCATTCCGCGTGGCGGTACACTCAAGTCAGAACAACACTTACGGAGGACGTGCTGAATGTACTCTCGTAACAACGAATGCAGAAGTGTTCAATTCTTTACATTCTGGATTAACCAACCTAATTAATAACAGTTTGAAAATGAATGGAAGATGAAACAATAACTAAAATTGAAGAACTTGCCAGCGTCTTAACTCCACCTTCTCAGATGGCTGCCATGCTGGGTATAGACGAAGATATACTGAAGCATAAAATTTCAATTCATGGAACTAAAGAACGTATGGCATTTCTTAAGGGCATGTCTGCTACAGCTGACAAACTAAGGAGAAATAATATCGAGCTGGCAAACGCCGGTTCGCCTGAAGCAATACGTTCATGCTTTGCCGCCATGAACAGAATGCTTGACGATGTAGAAGAATGAAAGCACCTATTAATATTGACGAGTATGCCAAAAGGCTGCCTTTGGACATAGAGGAGTTAAGGAAGGAGAATCTGCCTGAATCCTTTGTCAACCGCATAATCAGATTACGCGGTCTATACACATATTGGCTCCAATTTCCTTCAAAACAGACATCTGAGCTTGTTGAATACGACCAGCAAATGTTCAACATCAGAAAGACACAGGCATACGAAGATATCCAGTTTGTCAAAGCTCTTATAGGAGACCTACAACAGACTAGCAAGGAGTTCTGGAGGTGGAGAATTAACACAATGATTATGGATGACCACAAAGCGGCACGCCGTGCCGGAGAATGGCGCGCAGTGGCATCCATGCAAAAAAATCTCATATTAAACAACAAGACAGATAAAGAAGATCCTATCGACCTGCAGCTCGACCAGATCATTCCGCAGAACTTCGAAATGACCGATAATATCAGTATCATCATTCCTGACGCAAAGAAGACGTCAAGGAAGAAAATCGAGGACATGCTGCGTAAATATGGAAAGAAAGACGACATGCAAATCGAGAATGCGGACTTCGAGGAGGTAGGCAATGGCTGACGTTCAATATTTCAACCAAGCACAGCAGTTTCTCCTCGCCATGAACACACGCGACGAAATTGCCGTCTGCGGCCGCGGCTTCGGCAAGGGTGCCGTTCAGGCAGGAAGATTGCTTACTGGAGTACAGGGAATGCCGGGGTCTTCAGGCGGTTTCGTCGCACCGTCTGTCAAGCGCTGCCTTACAAATATACTGCCCTCAATGCTCATACACCTTGAGCGTTGGGGCTACAAGCGCGACCTGCACTACATCGTCGGGCGAAAGCCATGGAAGGCGCTGCACTGGAAACAGCCTTACTTCCAACCGGCCAACTGGGAGAACACTATAGCCTTCTACAACGGTGCAGTCTGCAACATCATAAGCCAGGACCGCACCGGTACGAGCAACTCTATGTCACTCGATTACCTTATCATGGACGAAGCGAAGTTTCTGGACCCCGACCAGTTGCGCAACGAGACTTTCCCGGCTAACCGTGGCAACCAGACGCTTTTCGGGAAATTCTTCATGCACCACGGCATGACGATAACATCAGACATGCCAATAACAAAAAAGGGCTCATGGTTCCTCAAGTACCAGGAGGAAATGAACCCTGAACTTGTTTCCTCCGTATGGTTCGTTTGCCGCAAGATAAGGACTATAAAAAAGAGGATGGCACTGTCGACAGCCGAAACCATGCGCCTTGCTGGCGAACTTGCACAATGGCGGTCTGTGCTCAACAATATGCGCCGTGATTGCCTCCTGTACGTCGAATTCTCTACACTCGAGAATATCGACTTGCTGGGTGAAGACTTTATCAGGCGCATGAAAAGGGAACTTTCGCCACAGACTTTCAATACTGCCATCCTGAACAAGAGGATACGCGTTGCCAAGGACGGCTTCTATGGTGCGCTCGACGAGGACATCAACCTCTATACAGCCCCTGATATAGCCTACCTTGACAACATGCGTTATGATTTTGACAAGCTACGGAAAGAGGACTGCCGAATGGACAGTGACCTCGACGGCAGCCTACCCCTTTTCGTAGCTTTCGACGCCAACTCAAACTTCAACTGTGTTTGCGTCGGCCAGCCTAAGAACGGCAAGCTAAGGGTGCTCAAGTCTTTCTTCGCCAAGTATGACCGCAAACTGAACGAACTCGTAGACGACGTATGCGAATATTATAAATGGCACAAGCTCAAGTTAATTGTCTTCTACTACGACGCCACATTCAAGGGAACGGTTACAGGCATTAAGGCTAACGAACTGTATGTTATCGTCGAAACTGCCTTTCGTCGCAACAAATGGATGGTGACGTCTAAATTCATCGGCCGGCCTATGAACCATGTCGAGAAGAACTTGCTTATCAATAACATGCTGAAGGGCAAGGCACGACACCAGGTACTTATTAACCGCGACAACAATGAGGACCTTATCATTTCCATTGAGTCGGCGGAGGTAGTAAACGGAAAGAAGGATAAGTCGGGCGAGAAAGAGGTAGAGACCGATGAAGACCTGCTGCAGCACCGCACGGACTTCTCTGACGCCTTCGACACCCTTTGCATCGGTGTTGAGTTATTCCCCGTCTATGGTCTTGTTGGCAGCGACTCTGTAAATGTATATCCAAGATAACATCATCTGAAAATCTTTTTTTTCATTGAGCGTCTTGTGCCGTGAGGCACAGGGCGTTTTTGTATATCCTTGTAATGCGGTGTCGTGCATAGTGTATGATACCGGTGTCGTATGCCTTAGCGTTTTTGACAAAAGTGTCTCCTTTCGGAGCGCCCAACCATTCTTTTTTTCCTCTTTACTCTCTTGATCCATGCGGCTTATCGTCATCACTGAGACATCTCATTTCGTCAAGCTCTTTAAGTTTCATATTCCTATACGTTTTACACATTGCCTTATTCAACCGCCAACCTGCACATCTTTATACTTCTATACCATTTTCGCGGCCTTATGTAAATGGTCTCCTGCCACGGCACAAGCCTGAGAGCAGTTCTCTATCCATCGATTACATGGTATGTTGTCATAGTCTGTCACTTTCACGCTTCCGTAAGCTGGTTCTGCATTGTCTGCAGTTCTTGCGTTATAAGCCTTATGTTGACATCACTGACCTTGCCATATCTGTATATTTTTAAATGCCAGACTGAACACGGCCCGGCGCTTCATTTTTTCCTTTGCAAAGTTACGTCGACCGGCATTCTGCAAGGGCGCGCCTCCGTCTCATCTCGTAAAACTTTACAAAATTTATTCCGCTCACAAGCGCACCGCAAAATAAATTTTGCCAGGCTTTCAGCTAAACTTTTACGGCTGTCCCTTGCATGTCAATACCTTGCTGTCGTCGTGTCCTGTGCACGTAAAAAATGAAGAAGCGCAGGGCGCTGATTCTATATGTCTAACATTTAAAAATATACAGATATGACAACATCAGTTTTAACGTCAACAATTGACAACGCTTATCAATCACGCAAGAACAGAAGACAATTCGCAGAGTTCAGCCAGCTTATCTACAGTGTTACAGTGACTGACGAAGACAACGAAAGCATTACTTACGAAATCATGGCAGACAGCTGCTCTCAGGCTTGTGCCGTGGCAGAAGACCTTGCGGCGAGCGACATGATTAACATAGCATACATAGATGTCCAGGTTATGGGCTGATAACATAAAGTTGAACCATTAAACATATAGGAATATGAAACTTACAGAGCACAACGAGAAAGTATTACAGCAGTTCTCAGAGATGATGATAAGCCGCATGGAACAAGTGAAGGCAGGTGATTGGGAAAAAGGATGGTTGGGCGCGCCGAGAGGAGGCGTGCCCGTAAACATCAACGGTAAGGCATACAACGGCGGCAACGTATTTATGCTTATGCTCGACACTGCAATACGAGGATATGAATATCCTGTCTATTGCACCATGCTTCAGGCCAACAAGATGCACGCTCATATTAATAAAGGAGAAAAGTCGATGCCTGTTATCTTCTGGGACTTCATATATAAGAACGCTGCCAACAAGACCATAGACGAGGCACAATACAACAGCCTATCTGATGCGGAGCGCCGACAGTGCGCAAAGATTCCGGTGCTGAAGTCTTACAGAGTGTTCAACATCGAACAGACTAACCTCGAGGAAAAACAGCCCGACAAGCTCAATAAGATAAAAGCAATGTTTACCAGCCCGGCTGACACAATGGATGACAAGGGTATGTATTGCAATGACGCAATTGACAAGATGCTTGACACTCAGTCATGGGTTTGCCCTATCAGACATAACAAACCATCGGACAGAGCGTTCTATTCTCCGGCATCTGACTATATCGTCGTTCCGATGAAGAAGCAGTTCAAGCGTCACCGCAAACAGAGCGAGGTGTATGCCGACGGACAGGAGTTCTACTCTACACTCATACACGAGATGGTGCACAGCACCGGCATCGAGAGCCGCCTTAACCGTTCGATGAATGGAAGATTTGGCAGCGAAAAATACGCCAAGGAAGAGCTTGTCGCAGAGCTGGGAGCTGCACGTGTCAGCTACGAACTGGGATTTGACAGCCGCATTCTTACTAATTCAGCTGCTTATCTTGACTCATGGATTGCTACACTCAAGCAAGAGCCGTCGTTCATCCTTACAGTTATGTCTGATGTCGAGAAAGCATCAAAACTGATACTTGACAAGGTGGCCATATAGGGCTGCCTGTCAAGGCTTTACAAGAGGCTACGTTTTGCTTTGCGAAACGTAGCCTCTTATCATGTGAAAGACCGTGTATCAGACTGCAATATGAGGCATATCACAGACAGGTACACGGTAGAGCATTGTGTTTGAGAGACGCAATTGCATTACGTCACTCAAGGTTTCGCAATGACCGCAAATGCGTCCGCCCGTATCTTTGTTTCTAATAATCCGCCTTACATATTCCGCTATTTTTATCGGCACAATTGCGTACACAGCGCAGGGCGGTGGGGGCTGCCGTCGGTGAAAAAAGCGTTGCTTTTTTTGCGGCGTCCGCTGAATTTCCTGAAATTCAGCGGATTACAAGGTAGCCACTGCGGAAAACCTTTATCAAAGGTCTTCGTGCCGCGGCTGGAGCAATTTCCTTTATTTTATAGATCATAGAAAAGGACATTTAAGGAAAAATACTTATTATTTCCTTTTTTCTTTTTTCATCTTAAATGAGCTATTGCCTGATTATATACACATGCCAAAAAAATAATACGCAAAAGATGATTTTTAACATTTAAAACTTGCATAATACGCAAAAGATGATTATCTTTGCATTGTCAAAATAAAAATATAATTATATGGAACTTACAGACAAAGAAGAAGAGCTTATCCAAGCCATAAGGAATTACAGGAGAGCTTATCCGAACGGACAGAGAAACTTGGAAATCTACATTATGGACTTGGTTTATGAGCTGATGGAAAATGAATGAAAAACCGCCCTCCCTATAATGGGGAGGGCATTCCCCGAAAAATATATGAAAATACAAGCAAATAGAAAGAACTATGGAAGTAAGATTGGAAGCAACAAGCGTTAGAACAATTTTAGCTAACGTTTATGAAGACATTAATTGGGCATATTTAGCAAAGAATTATTTTGGTAAATCACGTAGCTGGCTATACCATAAGTTCAGCGGTATGAACAACGGAAAACCTGACGACTTCAACGATGTAGACCGCGAAAAGCTGAAAGGTGCTCTCTACGATATTGCAGACCGTTTAAGAAAAACGGCTGATACACTTTAGAATTATATTTTTATTTTGACACTAAAAAGGAGAATGTTTTACACCATTCTCCTTTTTTATTTTTATATTCATCTTATTTTTTAGTACTTTTGCATTACTAAACATTTATATCATGAAAAAATTATTGTTTATCTGCATTATGGCAATTATGTGCCTTAACATTAAGGCACAGGCACTGGTAACAGACGCAGAAGGTCGTTACCCTGTTTATTGTACAATTGTTTGCTCTAACTTTTGGGGCTTTGGGAAAGTCAATGCAACCATGGACTTCGGAGGCGGTAAAACTTGGTCTGAAAGTTCTTGCACCCTTCTTGACGAAGATGGAAAAAAGATGAAGTTTACATCTACTATGGGTGCCGTGAATTACATGGCTAAACGTGGATGGAAATTGGACAGGACTGTTTTTCTGTCACTTGGCAAAAATAGCGTATTGCACTACATCATGGTTAAGTATGTTAAGAGCGACGACGAAATTACCGAAGGCATTAAATACAAGACCGACGGTGAATAAGGGAAAATCGTGATGACTCACTTTTTTGTGCCTTATACAATCAATGACTTATAAAGGCGTCAAAACATGCCATCACAAAAGTGAAACATAAAAAAGGGGAAATTTTCTCATAATTTCCCCTTTTTTCAGAATAGAGATTTAATTAAAAATATAAACTTTAATATCAGAATTATAAACTTTAATATCAGAATTATAAATTCTAATAACTCTTTTAATTTCTTATATTTGTTTTTTGTTATTTCCATATATTAATATAGCCAAAGACGGTCCTACATTTAGTCTTACCCACTAATTTTTCTCTACTTTTTTGTAATTATTTTTGTACATATTTTTATGTATATTTTGATTTCATACTTTTTTTGGATATTTTTGCAGAGTTAAGATGATTAATTGTTCCTTTACAGATGGCGCATAATCTGTTTTGGGCATATTAAACATATACAGCTGTTAGAGTTCACGTTGACGGGATGCGCCCCTGATACGTGAACTCGTCTTATATTATGGAAAAACAAGACATGAATTTTGTAGCCATTGATTTTGAAACGGCTACATTTGACAGGATGGCTTGCCAGGTAGGCATAACTATTGTCAAGGAGGGTGAAATTATAGACACGTTTGAAAAATTGATTCAACCGCCAAGAAATTATTATGATTATGCTAATATCAACGTACATCACATTACCCCTGAAATGACTAAAGATGCGCCAACCTTTGACAAGGTGTGGGAAGAAATTTCAGATTATATCATTGGCAAAGTTGTGGTTGCACATAATGCTGCTTTCGATGAAGATGTACTATACAAAAATCTTTCCTTTTATGGTATTCAAGTAAGAGGAATTATGCCTTTTTTCTGTACTTATAAACTTTATGGCCATACCCTTACTGATTTGTGCAATATGTTTGAAATTGATTGTGGAGAACACCACAATGCTTCCAACGATTCGAGATGTTGCGCTGAAGTGTTCCTTAAATATCTTAATCGAGTTAAACCACATAAAATTGAGAAAGAAGGAACTAAAGTAGAAAAAGACAAAAAGTATTTTGCTTCCAAATTTAGCAAACATTCTCAGATTTCAGGAGATTTGAAGCAAAAAGACCTTACTAATGCAGACCCTAACAATCCTTTCTATGATAAAAAAGTTGTCATAACAGGTGTTTTCAATATGGATAGGAACGAGATGGCTGCCAGACTTAAAGATATGGGTGCAGATATTAATGGCTCTATTTCAAGGAAGACAAACTTCGTTGTTGTAGGCGAGAATGCCGGACCTTCAAAATTGCAAAAGATTGACACGCTCAAATCACAAGGCTATAATATTGTTGTTCTCCATCAGGATGATATTAATAAAATTTTCAACGGAGAATGGGACGATTATTTGATGAAAAATGAAAATTAACCATTCTTTCTTTGCCGATTCAAAGATAATTCCTATCTTTGCCCTCGCTTACAAGTCGTGAATTGTTCACGCCGTCGGACATCGGTTAATTGTCCAGCATATTTGTATGGGCATTTTTTATGCCCTTATTATATCCATATTGGCGGTTGCCATTCCGTAAATCAACATTGCCCCGACGGGTGAAGTCACGATTTGTAAGCAGCGGGATGTGCAGCCGCTTTTCTGTATCTCCGCGCCCGGCGGCTCCGGGTATGCTTACAAATCGTGTTATATGCAGACAAATGCAATCCAGCGCAGTGCGCAGCGCCCTGTCGACATCAAGGCATGGTTGACGGGAAAGGCACAATCTTTATCCAAATGGTATAACTCAAGGAGCGAGTTCTACTCTCGCCTCGCCGGCTTCGCTGTTACGTGGAAGACGGCAGTACGTGTTAATCTTTTTACTTTACTTGTATGTGTCACAGCCCTTGTAGCCATGCAGCAGCCTGTGGTCTCTATCGTTTCGGCCGCCTGCTCGGCTTGGGTGGTCTACCGGCTTAACGCTGACGAGAAGAAAGGGGGTGAGCAATGAACAAGTATTTTGTTACAGTATTCATCTATTCCGATACAACGAAATTAGGCCGCATCGTTGCCAATAAAGTCTATGATAAATACCATGAATCATTAGTCACAGAAGGCAAACAATTGGATATGATAGTAGAATTCATCACTAAGGCAATGGAACAGGCCATTATAGAGAACCACAGATTGAAGAGGATGACAATAAAAAAGTCTATATGGGGGAATTTCTTCGATATAACATTGGGATCTTTCTCTAGTGGCTGTGATAAGTTTGCCTTCACTGTAATGGGCGAGATAGTACGCCATGACTATTGCGAGGAAGGGGGTGAGCTATGAGAAGCCTTATTTTGAACGTCAACAGGACGAAAAAGGTGTTTGACTACAACCTGACTGAAAGCGTTTATCAGAACCTGCGGGACATCATGGACGGCGTGGTAATAAGTGAAGACGAGGTCAGCACGCTGCTGGGCGCACTGTTACAGATGACAGAGATAAGAGGCGTGGTAATGGTGTCAAGCGACCATGTGCAGGAATCAGACATGGAATGGGAGTTCTCGATTTATACAAGCACAGAAGGCAGCGAAGACCGGGAACTTATAGAAATAACGGCAAAAGACTACGGCGAGAACGTACTGGGCGAAAGCCTCATTGGCGACATAATAGACGGCATGGCTAACTGCAATCTATACCCTGAAGGAAAGCGCCGTCGCTACAAGTTCTTGAACTCGCTGACGTATGACGAAAGGATATGGGCGGAGATACTTGACGCCTACTTCTACAACTCACATAGTTCATGCGACGGCGACAGCCCCGAGATGCTTATGGAGTTTAAGACATCTGCAGAGATAGCTGACGACCTTGAAGAGATGTGCACCATGGACGCGGTTTTCATAACGCGCTATATGCACGCATACGGATATCATCCGCAGCGCAAGGCCGACGGAAAGATGGCGTGGAAAATATTCATGCCTGTCAGTTAAGCAGACTTGTATTTTTCGAAAAACAACACATATCATATCTTTGCACTCGATACTTCTAAGTTATTAATTTAATTAAAGTAAAACACGTCTGCCGCCACTGCGTGAGCCGTGCCGGCAGTTTATAATTTTCTTTTTTATTTTTATTGACTATTCATATAAGTTGTTTAATTTTTAAAGCTTGCCGCTCGCGAGAGCCGCAGGCTTTTTTGGTATTTTTCCATGCACACGTTTCTCCATATCTTTGTAGAAAAACAAAGACATGACAGTAACTACTTCATTCCCGCCACAGCTGTTCTCGTCCACGGTGCCAGACATAAAGGCTCTGACAGACGAGACACGCGTGCACGTGGTAATGCGCCTTGACACATCTGAGGTGTACAACGAATATCTTTATCCTGATAAGGACGGCTCAATAGAGATTACCGATATTCCGGCGCTTGTAACGCTGTTTCTGCGCCAGAAGCTCATAGCCACTCTTACAGTAGAGCTGCATGAGGAACGTCTGTCAGGCAATTCATCAGACGGCGAGACAGAGGAGACTGACTCGGCTCAGCTAACGTCGAGCCTTGTCTATTGTGCCGCACTGGTAGAAGACGACGCACAGACATTCTGTACAAACAATTTCCTCTCCATCCTGCAGGGAGCCAAGATGACATCTGTCGGCAGGCTGGAGTACTTGCATTATACAGGTTCAGACGGTGCCAGCGTAACGGCTCACTATGACGACGGCAGCACCCAGACATTCGCGGCGACAAAAGTAGGAGGCAACAGCAGCTACTCCACTATTGACGTGTCGCCGGCACGTTTCGCTTCGGAGGCAAAGACGCTGTGCTCGTTCGAGGTTACCGCCGGAGCACGCAAGCAAACATACGAGATCGACCAAGGAAATCCGGACGCAGCCCCTGTGCTTCTCTTCGTCAACAGCTTCGGCTGCCAGGAGATAGTCTATTGCACCGGCACTCATGAGGTTTCGCCAGAGTTCAAGTACTCTTCCGCCTACATCGGTGTGAACATGAAGAACTACGACATAGAAGAGACAAGAAAGTTTAACGCCGACACCGGCGTGCTGTCCTACCCTATGGCTTTCTGGATTAACGACCTGTTCCGATCGGACGAGGTGCAGCTGCTCAACTTCGTAAACGGAGAGCCTAAACCGGGGAAAATGGTAGTAATCACGGATGTCAACGCCGAATATGACAACAATCTTGACAGCATGCCGCGCTTCAAGTTCACCTACACTTACGCCCAGCGCAACCATAACGTGCTTGACACAGCAAGAGCCGGCCGCATATTCGACAATACCTTCGACAACACTTTCAACTAATTATATGGAAATTAAAGTTATACACATATCTGAAGTTCTGAAGCTCATGAACCACGCACTGATGAACCACCAGAAGGTAAGTTTCAAGGCGTGGAAACTTGGCACAGGGGCCAATGACCCTGAACGAGGAGAACTGAAGACATATAACGGCGTGTACGTGACATCTCACTCCAAAACCGGCTCTTACCGTATATTTGACCCTTTGGCCGAGGATAAGGCCTACAGATACAGGCGTGTTAATGAAGTGTTTATAGCAGAATTTTTAAACAAAAAAGTGATTTGGTGATTAATGGAACATAATCTTGATCTTGTTAAAGTCGGCCACATAGGCGACTCAAGCATTTTTCGCATACTTCCTGCCGTCCAGATTGGCGGCAAAAGCTTCAATGATTCTGTCAGCGAGGAATACGGAGCTGACTCGGCTACGGTTTTCGATGAGGACGTACTTTCTGACAGCGCAGTCAAGCCTCTTTTTATTAAGGACAAGGAATATAAGTATATTCCTTACGGCGACGATGACGACATGCCGGCAAAATTGCGCCGCCTTATAGGCGCAAGCATGGTTACGTCTCAGGGTATGGCCTTCGATATCATAGCATGCTACGGCCAGGGCATACGGTTTGTCAACCGTGACGATAAGTCTGACGTTACAGACCCGGAGATTAGGAGATTCTGCATGCGTAACTCTATTCATGAGTGCTATATGGAACAGGCCACGGACATGAAATATTATTTCTTCACAGTTACCGAAATAATTCTCTCCGGCGACCAAAAGAAAATTGTGCAGGTGCGCCATCTCGAGACATGCTACTGCCGTTTCGAACAGGCTAGAAACGGCAAGATAGAACATGTTTTCTATGGCGATTTCAACGATTCTACGCCGCCCAAAAACGCCGTGGCCATACCGCTGCTCGATATCTACGACCCGCTCGGCGACCTTCTCGTAAGGCTTGGCCGCGACCCCGACCCTCGCACCGGCAAACTGCTAACGCCGACAAAAGACCGCAAGTTCGCCATTGTTTGCCGTATGCCCACACCGGGCTTCAGGTATTATCCTTTGCCTTACTATATGTCGATATTCCGCGACCACTGGTACGACATATACAAGCTGATCGGACTCGGTAAGAAGTTCCTGATCAAGAACACCAGCGCGCCTAGGGTGCAGATAGAGGTGCATGACGACTACTGGAGCCGTGTCTGCGCCAATGAGAATATCACAGACCCAGTCAAGAGAGCTGAACGCATCAAGGAGGAACAGCAGAAAATAATTAAATTTGTTTGCGGCCCTGAGAATGCCGGCAAGGCCATCCTCACCCACTATTATGTTGACCCAAACGGCAAGGAGTGCCGCATGGTTAGAATATACGACCTTACAGAGGGACGCAAGCAGGGCGGCGACTGGAGCGACGACATGTCAGAAGCATCTAACGCTCTATGTTTCGCTCTCGGTGTACACCCTAACCTTATCGGAGCGACACCAGGAAAAAGCCAGATGAACAACAGCGGAAGTGACAAACGTGAGCTGTTTACGTTGAAACAGGCCATGGAAAAGCCATTCCACGACATCATGGCCAAGCCGTGGCATGTGATTCTTCACTTCAACGGATGGGCTGAAAAATATACCGTTGACGTACCTATGATAGAACTGACGACGCTCGACAAGAATACCAGTTCACAGACTGTATCAATAAGCAATAATAACGAGGAGGATAGAAATGGATCTGACAATAACAAAAGAAGAATTTGAAAGCGTACTCTATGTTGCAACATCAAAGCACATGGAAGTGTTCGAGAGTGTACAGCCACATATAGAGAACGCAACAGAAGACTGCATTGAAGAATTCTTCGGCAGTTTCTCAACAGATAATGCTAAAGTCATTAAATGTGCGAAAGACTATATCTGCGTTGACGCGTTCTTGCTGGTGTTCCGCCAGCTGGACCTCGTGCTCACCCCTACCGGTTTCGGAGTTGTGTCTAACCAGACGACATCACCGGCAAGCAAACAGAGAGTGGACGCCCTCGAGACTCAGCTTAGGCTTATTCGTGAGAAAGTGAAAGCACGCTTGATCAATCGCCTCACATCAACAGAGGACTGGGGCAAAACGGAGGCGGCTAAAAGATGCATACGTACTGTATTCTACAGCATCTCACTTTTTGAACGCTATGCCACAACTCCTGTCTCATTTGAATCATGGCAGGAGGCACAGATACAGATAATGGAGGCAGACATGAAGCTTAGAACGAAAATCTCAGATGCTCAGATGGACAGAATTCTTGAATCCGTGAGAAACGGAACTGCGGCTGCAGACTATTCCTCTATTATTTGGCATCTGCAGATGTTCTTCTCACTCTACATAGCCCATTCGCCGCTGATTGGAGAGAGAATGAGAATTATCATTGTCACAATGGAGGCAAACCCTGAGACATACAAGGAATATATGGAATCTGACGCATACAAAATCAACCACTATGAACCTTATAAAAACAAAAAAGACAGCCCGGCCTTCTTCTTCGCAGGTTGAGATAAAGCTGCACACTCCGAAAGCTTGGCACGAACTTACACAGGAACAACTCCGCTACGTGCTTACGCTAATGTCTGAAGGAATAGAAGGAGATACTCTAAAAGCCATGATGCTCATTCGCTTCAATCACATAAATGTTGTCAGAAGGAGTAAAGATGGGTGGAAGATGGTGAAAGATAATAAAGTCTTCTATGCAGATAAATGGCTTTTAGCTTCACTTATAGGAGAAATGAAGTTTGTTGACAGGTACGAGAACTTCGACACTAGGTTGGATGGTGTACAGGGATTCCGTGCCGTCAACAACCTTCTTAATGGCGTTCCTTTCAATGACTATCTGAAAATGGAGATAGCTTATCAGATGTATTCTTCAACGAAAGACGAGAAATATCTTGTAAGCTTGGCACGACTTCTATACCGTGACGTCCATGGGAAGCCTGCCAACACTATAAGCCTTGATAAGGCGGAGATGCTTTCGGTCTATCTCTGGTATGCACACATAAAGGATGTGTTCTCGCAGATTTTTCCAGACCTTTTCAAAAAGAAAATGACAACTGATACAGACGATGACGAGATTGACCTGCGAGTTGTTACAGATGCCCAACTGAGACTGCTCACTGACGGCGACGTCACGAAAGAGGATGCTGTGAGACGTGTCGACTGCAAGCGAGCTCTTACAGAACTTAACGCTAAAGCGAAAGAGGCGCGTGAGATGCAGGCTAAATTAAACGCTAAGTAATGTCTGATATGTTTAATGCTATTGAATATCTCGAAAAGATTGCCAAGGCTAACAGCCTTGCGAAGAAACATGAGTTTATCGTGGGCGAGTGCAGCGGTATAGAGGGACTCGAACCGCTGATGCAGAGCTACCGAAAAGCGGCCAACTACATCATGGTGGACGATACCGTGGACGGCTCTATGATTTCAAACCGGGTAGGTTGGTATAACAGAAGAACCTACACGGTGTTTATCTTCGCCATGTACCGTGAGGATGACATGGACGACAGACGCCAGAAACTCGACCTCTGCAGGGAAATCTTCCGGCAGCTGCTCTCTCACCTCATAGCCGACACGGAGAAATACGAATACGACCTCGTGTATATGCGCACTCAGTCTATTCAGTACAGAGAACTCAACAGCTACAACTTCTCTGGAGTGACAGGTCTTTACTTCATGCTTAACGTTGACGAACCTGCTGATCTACAATTTGACGCAAGCCTATGGGATTAATTAACAGTGGACAAAACGTAACACGCCAGGATCTCAGCGACTTCGAAAAGGGATGGACTGACTTTATGGTTGACATCTGGCATGAGCGCATGGCTATGCTCGGCATTAACGATACAGGCACGTTGCGCCGATCTGTAGAAGCACACATAAGCGGCAACGAAGGGCAACGCCGTATAATCCACAGATTTGTGCTTTACGGCATATACGTTTCCTCAGGTGTAGGAAGAGGATATAGTAAAGACAATGGTGGAAACCTTGACTTTCTTGATCCTGCTTATCGTGAGGAGCACGGACTCAACAAGCCTAGAAAGAAAGGTCCTGCATGGGGCGGAGGCATGACCAGCGGCAAACCCAGACAAAAGCGTGAATGGTTTCCGAAGAAATACTTCTACTCTATCAAAAGACTTATGGAAAAGGAAAGCCAGTACTATGGTGAAGCATACAACGGCACACTCGTTGACGCATTCGCAACGCTCTTCGACGACAACAACGAGGCAAAAGTAACCCGCATGAACAGCGTTATAAATATGTAATTTTGTATTTTTCGCAACAGTTGTTTGTTTCTAAATTTGCGATATGGAGATAGACCAGCTAAAACAGATGTTCGAAGGCATACGTGACGAAAAACGCATGTATGCCAATACTGCTACAAGGATAGGAGACGCTTTTCTTGCGCTTCTATCTTATGTAGGTTCTTCTAGTTCTTCAGCTTCACGTAATTATCTGAGGAAAGACCAAGAAGATACAACTTCATTTCTTGTAACATTTGAAGCTGGAATTAATCTAGGCGAAGACATCTACAATATTGACGCTGCTGGCAATGCCATTTTAAGATCTCTAAAGAGCGGCCCTTTTGACCCCGGGAAAGGAGAGAAAGGTACCTTTGACTTTTATATCGCTGATGGTAGGTCTTGCCTGGACATCGACAACATAAACATAAGAGAAAGCCTTAATGTTAAATATCTTCAGATAGGTAACGGACTTCTTAAATGGGATGAAGAAAACAAGGCTTTCTATGTTGAACAACTAGATGGCACACCTGCTAGCTTCTATGCTACTAAGGGACTCTCAGCCTTAGGATTTAATGATATATCAGATACAGGTACAGGTTCATTTGACCTTTTGCAGGATTGGGATAAATATGTAGACGAGACAGCTAAAAGCATGGCTTTGTCGGCTTATCTTGGTAAAGACCTGCTGGATAGGATAACTTCTCTTGAAAAAGGCCAAAAAGGACACAAGATAACCATATCCGGCTCAGGAAATGTCGTTGTTAATGTAGAAGAAAGTAGCGATGGAGGCACCCTTACATTCACTAAGGGGAATATAGATCTTAGCGGTTACGCCACTACAACAGCCCTTGCTGAAGTTTCTAAAAAGGCAGATGCCGTTACGACGAAGGTAAATGATTTTCTTGAGGGTACGGACACTGACAACATTATAAACAGGTGGAAGGAACTGGAAGCATTTCTTGCAGGACAGACACAGACGTCCACACTTGCTGAATTACTTGAGGTAAAGGCTGACAAAAATTTGAGGATTAATGCCGGAACCGGACTTGCCGGTGGCGGCAGACTGTCGGCGGATATCACACTGACTCTTGCAACAGTAGGGACTGAAGGTACATACACAAAGGTAGTAGTAGACAAGTACGGTCGCGTAACCGGCCATGCCACATTGAGTGCAGGAGATATCCCTATGCTCGACATATCCAAGATCAGCGGCCTGCAAGGAGAATTGGACAAGAAACTGAACATAAATGATTTCGGGAACAAGTTTGCCGCAGAGATGGCAAACTGGTTTAAGAAAGACACTGAAGGCAATGTGTTTGTCGCTAACGCCAAAGGATTCTACTCGGAGTCTTTCGTATCAGCACTCGGCATGAATTCCGGCGGCAGCTCCGGCAGCTCTTCTTTCGACCTGTTACAGGACTGGAATAAATATGATGATTCAACGGCAAAGAATACTGCCCTATCAGCTTATCTTGGTAAAGACCTGCTGGACAGGATGAGAATAGAGTTTTCCGATATGGACAACTGCCGGATAAACGGCACAGGAAAATCAGGAGTGTTTGATGTATATTCTAGCGGCCATAGTGTCGGCACTTTATTAGTGAGCAACGACATTATGAGCCATGGCACAAATCAGTTGTTTATAACGAATATGCTGATGGATGTTGACAGCAACACCCATCAGGACGACAGGATATATGTTTATTACAGGTATTACAACTTTAACGCTCCAAATGCCGTAACGGAGAAAGGAACATGGAGTAAATGGTGCCTTGTAATAGGATCAAAGGCCGGTGAGAACGGCATGGCGCGTATAAAAGGAATAAGAGACAATGACATAGATGATGTTCAGAACGCTATCGGCGTATGGGCAATAGACGGTACTGCATACAATGCAGCATCAGAAACAGATATTAGTAATATTTTTAATTAAAAAAGTTATTATGGCAAAATTTTTAGACTTGACAGGCTTAACCCATTTTTGGAGTAAAGTAAAGGCTTATGTAGACGGTGCTGTAAGTGCAGCAAAAACAACAGTAGGTAATTATACGATTAACGGGCAAAAGATTAGTACTAATCCTACCATACTTGGCAATGTGACAAATGACGCTCAGGTCAAGCGCAGTGAAATGGGAGTCGCCGGAGGTGTAGCCACGCTTAATGAAAACGGAAAGGTTCCGTCATCTCAGCTGCCTATGTTCATGGATGATGCCTTAGAGTTTGACAATGAGGTAACGGACAGCAGCTCGCTAAAAGTAATCACAGGTTCGGCGAAATCGGTTGTAGGAGTTGTTTATTGTAGGGATAAAGATAAGTTTTTAGGACAGAAAGACGCGCTGAGCAATGAGTATTATGCGGCTTGGGGTGAAAGTGACAAAATCAGAGGGTCTGAAGCTTACGGGACGACCGTAGTGGGCCAGGGGGTTACTCCTAAAGACGGAGTGATATATGTCAATCTGGGAAATGCCAAAAACTACAGATATGCCGGTTCATCCGCAAAACTAGTAGCTTCAGGTTCTGACTTAGCACTTGGAGAAACATCAAGTACGGCTTTTAGGGGTGACTATGGTAAGATAGCTTATAACCATGCGCAGGCAAAGGGTGTGGCTTTAAGTACAGAAAAGCTATATAAGATAACAACCAATTCAGAAGGACACGTAACAAAAGGAACTGCAGTTACAAAAAACGATATTACTGCACTAGGAATACCTGCACAGGACACTACATATGGTATCGCAACGGCATCTAAGGCCGGTCTTGTTAAGCCTGCATCTGTTATTACAAAGCCTACAATAAATACAGCAACGACTACATCAGGCAAATATTATCACGTGCAAATGAGTAGTGACGGTGCTATGTTCGTTAATGTCCCATGGACAGACAACAACACGACTTACGGATCTATCTCTGAATCAGAAATAGACAGTCTATTCTCATAACAACCCTTAAGCAGGGTATCAAAATAGAATGCTCCACTTTCATTAAAAACTTGCCTATGAAATTTTTAGATTTAACAGGACTTTCACACTTTCTGGATAAACTGGAAAGTTTAAAAGGGGCTGATAATGGTTTTGCCGGGCTTGATAAAAACGGTTTTATAGAAGAGGATCAGCTATTGTACAGGTCGAAGGAAGTTATATACTTCACAAAACAGGTATCAAGCACGACCATGGCTTCTGTTGGTACTTCTCTTATTAATCCTAAGCAAGTTGTTTATGATAAGAGTAAAAAACGATTTGTTGCCACTAATGCATCAACATCTGTATACACAAGTTGTCAAGCTGCTTGGGCTCAGACATCAGAAGAAGCATATAAGGCCTCTTCATCTTTTGGCAGCCAGGATGGCACAAACGGAATCACCCCTAAAACAGGAGTCATATATTATGATGAAGAATTAAAAAAGACATATATATGGAATGGAAGCTATCTGGAAGAAACAGACTACTCTGTAGATGGAGATACGACTCTAAAGCATATATTCTTTAATAAAAGTTCATCGGTAACATCTCCAAGCAATACTGTTAGTCACGACATTAATATTACTAGCAACAAAGTAGGATTTCAATTTGTATCCCCACTGGTTGCGACATACGTGACTTCTACCGACCCCATAAATTCAAGTAGGCCCAAAATTCAAACCATACAAGTCACTATGCTTGATGCCACTTCTGCAAGAAATGGCTATATGACAAAAACTCAAGCAAGCCAATTAAGTAGTTTATATACTTCACATGGAGGCAAATCATATTTACCATTGAGTGGTGGAACCGTTACCGGGGGACTAGCGATTAATGGTTCTTTGCAGGCAAAGGGGGGATTTGAGCTTTCTGGTCCGACACCATTTATTGATTTCCACTATGGCAACAGCACGGCTGATTATACATCACGTATAATTGAAACGAGCAGTGGAGTTTTAGATATAAATGGCCTACAAATTAATAGAACAACAGGACAGGTTGCATTAAAAGGAGCAGCCTTTGATAAAGGACTTGCTTTACAGGATAGTTTAGTTGTCGGTAATTATACACAAACAGATAATGCTGGTTATTATGCAATCTTTTGTGCAGGAGGAATATTGCATAATACGGCATCAGGGGCTAAGTTTGGTATATATGCTAATGGTAATGCAATGTTTGCAGGAACAGTAACAGCAAAATCTCACGCCAATAGTTCAGATATAAGACTTAAAGAAAATATTAAATCTATATCAGAAGATATAGACAAAATTAGGGATATTGATTTTTTTGAATTTAATTATAAATCCGATGAAGAAAAAACAAAATCTTATGGCGTCATAGCTCAAGACTTAGAAAAAGTTGGACTTGAGAATCTTGTTGTAGAGGATGCCAATGGATACAAAGCTGTAGATTATACCGCTTTGATTATGCTGGAACTGCAGAGGCAGAGAAAGGTGATCGCCGCACTGGAGAAAAGGCTGGCGGAGATTGAGAAAACGTGGAGTTGGAAATGAATTACGGAATAAAATGGGAATAATTGAAGGAAACATCGTATCTGCCCCGCTTAACACAAGGGATGTCGGATCTGTCCTTGGCTCGGCATCAAATGACGTGGGCACTCTTTGCACGCACGCCAACATCAACATGTGGGCAAAGTTCAAGCCTGTGCCCCTGCGCGCAATCTTTCCTGAAGATGCATTAAAAGGTTCTTCGGACTGGAACGGTACCCCGCAATCAAGCACACATAAGCCTTGGTGGTATGGCGACGGAGACCAGCCGGCATACACGGTACCTGTCATAAGTGAACTTGCAGATATGGGAAGTAACGGCAACCAGAATAGCGAGGCTGTGTGGAGATACAACGGTCCGACAGGCAAAGGTGCTTCTGCAGCACATTCTGACTTTCCTTTCAGACTGACAGATTTCGTAGGTTACAGACATGACGCAAGGCCGCCGTTCACGGTAAACCTTCCTACAGAACTGACAGCTGACAACTTCACCTATTTTGGGGTTGACATGCCGGACAGAGAGCAAGGCGAACTTGACTTGTCGGACATTTGCGACATACTGCATCTGAGTGCAGTATATATAGGCATAATCATCAAGAACATAACACGTGGCATAACAACGGCTTATGTAAGCACGACGGCTCTTAATGCCAACAACAGCGACAGCTGGGCTATACCGGTTGTAATAAACAATGGCTCAACCATCGAAAACGGAGGCGCCGGACAGACTATATCAGAGTCAGACACGATAGATGTGTACCTATTTCTTTCTACATCAGCAGGGGAGACAAACTGGGAGAACATGACAAAATACAGTGCCCTTCTTACTCCCGATATGCACATCTACAGGAGATATAAAGGATATGGCCATAATATCAAGATTTTCACTGGTACATATACATATGTCCTGGAAGCAGAAAACATCCTTGATTGGGGCAAGACATGGTACTACAAGGACAGCGACGGAAACATTTTCTCATTTAGGAAGACAATCGACCAGATTTCAAACCCTGACTCAGAAGTAACTGTTAAACTCACCAGCGGAAGCACTGCATACGATTCACTGCGTGCCACAATCGTACAGAAGGGCAAGGTAAAGGACAGCAATACTGGACAACTGACAGAGATAAATCTCGTCTACGCCTTGGCATACAATGAGGGTGCAGGAATGATCGGCACATCAAACAAGACATTGATACTTGGAGATAAATTTAACTATATCACATTCCCGGCCTATCCCACAGAGGAAGACGCTAACAGAGAAAGCAACATACAATGGATGCGAGGTATGCCGATAGTCCAGAATGTAGAATATAACAACGCGGATGCTAACCTCGAAGGCGCTGTTTCTGATAATATATTGGATGTAACCGTAATGATTTCGCCTTCATCTCAATATACACGAATTGATCTTACCAATAACGGAACACCCGTGAGTGTGGAACAATAATACTAACTATAATTTGTATGTCAAGATAAAAATAATTTAATCAAAACTTTATAAACAAAATCATGAAAAAGATAACAACAGAGAAAATCCTGAGCGTCTATAACCTCATAAGTGACGCAAAACTCACAAAGATGGAGGACTGCGACAAGTTCAAAATGATTAAGATTATCCGTGCCTTGAAACCGGTAGTAACGAATTTTGAAGACTTTAAAAAAGTTGCCAAAGACAAATTGAAAGGCGATAATCACGACTATATGCTGGAGAAGGCACAACAGTGGCAGGCGGAGGGCGAAAAGACAACTCTGAGTGAGGCAGAGCGCATCGAAATCAACAAGTACTTCAACGACTACAACAACAAGATCGTGGAGTGCCTGAAGGAGGAAGCTGCCAAGGAAAACGAGCTTGACTTTGAGCCGCTCGACGAGGAAGCATTTGGAAAGCTTGTCGCCAGCAACGACTGGACGCTGGGGCAGATTGCGGCGATAGAGGAATTTATAATTTAATATCTAAATAAATTTACTGATATGTTTGAACAAGATATTTATATGAACAGCGGCACCAGAATGTTTACGTTCGCCATGATGGGCAACGAGCTTGTTGCCGTGATATATGATGCACGCTGGTTTTTGGCGACGATACTTTTATGTGTATTAGCTGACTTCCGCTACGGCTGGGGCGAAAGCAGCAAGCGATTCAACATGGCCAAGAAAAAGGGCGATAAGTTGGTCATGGCGCAGTATAAGTGGCGCACATCTAGGGCTATCAGAAGGTCAATCAATAAGTTGATGGACTACCTGATGTGGGTGAGCATAGGTGCTTTTATTGGCATGGCTCTCCTTAAGCCTATAGGTGTTGATTACATGATGGGCGGTTTTGTAGCCACTTGTATTGCCGTTGGCTGTGAAGCAAAGTCTTTCTTTGGTCATTTCTTTTGGCTTCATGGGGTAAGGATTGAAGAAAAGAGTATTAAGGGCTTTTTCAGGGCGTTTGTCGTTGCTTTCGCAAAGCGCAAGAACAAAGACATAGGTGAAGCCTTGGAAGCCGGTTTTGATGAAATAGATAAAAAGTAAAATTATGAGAAGCATTAAAAGAATTTTTGTACATTGTACGGCAGGAAGCCAAAGGCAAACAATTGCAGACATTAAGGCGGAGTTTAAACGTAAAGGTTGGAAGAACCCTGGATATCATTATGTTATCCAGGCAGATGGGACTGTTACGCAATTGTTAGGCGAACAGTTTGTCAGCAATGGAGTGCAGGGCTACAACTCAACATCAATCAATGTTGCGTACATGGGTGGTATAGACGCAAATGGCAAGGCGGTGGACAACAGGACGGAAGCCCAGAAGGCAAGCCTTGTAAAGCTGCTTAAGGAGTTGAGGGGCCGTTACCCGAAGGCTCAGATACTCGGTCACAGGGATATCAGCCCTGACACCAATCATAACGGCAAGGTTGACTCATGGGAGAGGATAAAGGAATGTCCTTGCTTTGATGCCATAACAGAATATAAAGGTATATAGTTATGGGAATGGTTAAAAGGTTGTTATATCTCATTATCCCCTACATCATATTGAGTTCGTTGGCAGGATGCAAATCTGTTCAGTATGTGCCTATGGAGACTGTTAGAACCGACAGTATTTATGTAGACAGATACCAACGTGACAGCATATATCAACGAGACAGCGTATTCGTCAACAGATGGATAGCTGGAGATACTGTATATCAGGATAAGGTCGTTTGGAAGTATATCTATCGTGACAAGATTAAATATGACACTGTGGCCATCTTGCGTTCGGACACGCTCCGGGTTCCTTATCCAGTGGAGAGCAGACTTTCGACATGGGAAAAAATCAGGTTAAAAGTCGGGGGATGGGCCATTGGGTGCATGGTTATTACCATTATAATATTTTCCATTTACATAATTCGGAATATGGCTGATAAGAGATGAATATGAAATTTATTTAAATATCAAAATAAATCACCTCAACATATTGCATAGTTAGAATAAATTTACTACCTTTATAACAGAAATATTATTTATGATAATTACCAAATTTAACAAGGAACAGATATGACAACTTTTATAATTGCATTATTTATTACATACTTCATCATTCTTATTTGGAAAGGTGGTGGATGGTTTTCAAAAGAAAGCTACAAACAGGAAGCAAGGGAACAGGCTTTATATCAAAGTAAAAACAATAATACTAATTTTATTGAAAAGGCTATTGATAACAGAGGCTATGATCCATACGATGGACTTGTACAATACAAAAATGGAGTCTATACAACAATAATCTTTGGAAATAAGGATTATCCAATAACACGTTATCTTAATGCCAATTCAATAGAAGAACTTCAGAAATTAGCAGACCCTTTCCTTAAAAAACGCCGGGATGCATGGGTCAAGAGGAAAAATAAACAAAAGAAAAAATAATGTATTTTTCTTGTTTTCTAAAAAACGTTATGTTTGCAAATAACCAAATATAACGTTTTTTTTATGTCAAATAATAATACTTACACTACAACCATATTCCTTAATGACGAACAGGCGGTTAACAGGTTGAATGCATTACAAGCCAACGTGGAAAAATACCGCAAAGCTAAACAACAGGCTTTACTGGATGGTGATGACAAGGCATTCAAGACTGCGAACAAGCAGATAAAGGAATGTGAAAAGGAAATGAAAGCTTTATCTACTACGGCACAGAACGTTGACAGGGTACTTAACAATCTGTCGACAACTTCCGTAATTGATATAAAGAATACTATAAAAGCAATTAACAAAGAACTTAATAGCGGAGCTGTACATAGAGGGACAAAAGAATGGGATTACTTCCAAAGGAAGCTCAAAGAATGTCGAACTGAACTTCGAAACATTCAAAATGAATCTGCTGCTGCAGAAAATGGAGGCTTTTTTAAAAGAACTGTTAACTTCCTGAACTACAACTGGGGTGCTATAACTCAAATAATAAGCAGTCTGACGGCATTGACGTTTACAATTCGGCAGGCAACGACAGAATATGCGGATATGGAAGAAGCAATGGCCGACGTACGCAAATATACCGGCCAAACCGCAGAAGAAGTACACCGGATGAACGAGGACTTTAAAGCAATGGATACGCGTACATCTCGTGAGAAACTAAATGAGCTTGCCGGAGCAGCAGGAAGGCTCGGCATACAAGGCACGGAAGCCATTGAGGCATTCGTCGACGGAGCTGACAAAATCAACGTCGCCCTAGGTGATGACCTTGGCGATGGAGCTGTTGATAAGATTGGTAAATTGGCTACAATGTTCGGCGAAGACGACAAGAAGGGATTACGCGGTGCTATGCTTGCAACTGGCTCCGCAATCAACGACCTTGCCCAATCGTCTTCTGCTAATGCCGGATATATTGTTGATTTCACCGCAGATCTGTCAGGCGTCGCCATCCAGGCTGGAATGACGCAGCAGCAACTCATGGGACTAGCGTCTGCTCTTGACCAAAATATGCAGGAGGAAGCAACGGCGGCGACTGTTTTCTCGCAACTTATCACCAAAATGTACCAAGAACCTGCTCGCTTCGCTCAGATTGCCGGCATGCAGGTGAAGGAGTTCACCAAGCTGATGAAAGAGGATGCAAACCAAGGACTGCTCACTTTTTTAGAGGCAATGCGCTCTAAAGGCGGTTTTGACGCTATGGCGCCTCTGTTTCAGGAAATGCAGCTCGACGGCACGCGCGCAGTCGGCGTGCTATCAGCTGTAGCTAGCCATCTTGACCAAGTAAAGGAAGCTCAAGACATTGCAAACAAATCTTATGCTGAAGGAACAAGTGTTCTTGCGGAATTCAATGTACAAAACAACACCGTTCAGGCTGGAGTTGACAAAGCAAAAAAAGAATTCCAAAATCTGACAATAGAACTAGGCGAGAAACTTCTGCCTATTGTAAAATATACTATAACATCGAGCTCGCTTCTTGTTAAATCGCTCTCAGTTATTGTATCTTTCATCACACGCCACATCAACGTTATTTTAGCTCTTACCACGGCAATAACGACATATATCGCAATACAAAAAGCGTCTATTGTCGTTGACAAACTTAAAGTGATGTGGACAGGCAAAATTATGACCGCCATTAAAGCATTATATACAACAATGCTGAAAAATCCTTATCTTGCGGTTACAGCCGCTGTATTAACTCTTATTGCTGCTTATAAGGATTGGAAAGATTCAATCGTAGAAGTATCACAAACACAACAAGATCTTGATGAAGTAAACAGACTTGCATCTGAGACAATCAGTGCAGAAAAGAATCAACTGGATGAACTATATCGATCTGCAACGAACAAAGCTGAAGCGGACGCTGTCAGACAAGAGGCTATTCGTCAGTTAAACAATATAAGTCCTGAATATCTAGGTTTCCTTAATGCCGAGAATATACATACTCAGGCTGCAAAGAACGCCATTGACGCTTACACCAAATCTCTATTACTTAACGCTAAGGCAAAGGAACTTAATTCGAAGCTCGATGAGCTTAGCAGAAAAAAGAATGAGGCACAAAACGCTGATTATACACGATGGTATGACGGATTCCAGACTGCCATAAACTCTATTGCCGACAAGATAGAACGTGCCCGCAACGGGTTAAGCTCTCTATTTTCTCAGGGATCATTCAGCACTGGCTGGAACGACAAAACTAGCCTTGAGGGATATGCGATGAACACAGCTCAAGCTGCATTAATAAGATACAATAATGCTATTTCAAAAATTTCAGAAGAAGAGAGAATCCTAAGAAAAGAGCTTCAAGAAACAAACAAACAAATTCTTGAAAATGCCGTTGTGCTAAATAAGTCTGCTGACGCTGCTAAGCATGCTGAAACAGGAAATAAAACAACTTCTAGCGAGAAACAGCGGAAAGAGGAAGAAAAAATTCGCAATAAAAGAGAGCGAGCAGAGAAAAAAGCACAAGCCGAAGCATTAAAGAGGCAAAAAAATACGGACAAAGAATATGTGGCTGAACTGAATGTACAGCTGGCCACACTAGATTACCTGTATTCAAACGGCCTAGTATCTTACAAAAGTTATTTACAACGCAAAGAAACGTTGCAGCTCAATAGTATTGATAAGCGGAAAAAACTTTGGGGAGAAGAATCGACTGAAGCGAGAATGCTTGCTGATGATGAAGTGAAAATAAGACAAAAAACCATTGAGGCTTTAGGAAAGCTCAATGAACAAGAGATAGAACATGAACGTGTCGCTAAAGAAGCTAAAATTAACGCTATGTTCTATGACGAATCATCAGATATATTCCTTAATGAGAGTGCCATGAATGAGGCGCTTTTCCGCAACGACATTGACGCACTTAACAAACGTCTCAGCTTATACAAGACAGGAACTGAAGAATGGCTTTCTCTTAAAGCAGAAATAGAAGAAAAGCAGAATCAGCATCAGTATGATCTGCAAGCAGAACATGACTCTAAGCTGATTGATCTTCGTAAAGAATATCTTAATCAAGGTAATGCCATGGAAGAGCAGATTGAAATGAATTGGCTTGATAAATTCTACCAAGAAGGACTCCTTAACGAGGAAGAATATCAGCAGGCAAAAATGGCAATACGTGAACGTTATGCTTCAATGCCATCTACTGCAGACGACACCACACACAACACGGCTAAATCTATGCTTAACGCAGCAGAAAAATCTGCCGGACCACAGGCTCAGTATATAACAGACGGATCAGACTCAGGCATTACTGCAATATCCTCGATATTCGCCATAGTCCAATATAGGAAAAAGGTTAATGAAGACTTGAAGAAACTATATGGTGAAGACTATGAGAACAGCGCAGCGTATAACGAGGCAAAAAAGATGAACAATAATGCGATGTTCCAAGAAATTATCAGTGCAGCTTCAGTAGCATATAGCTCTATTAACAACATTATGTCTGCAGCATCGGCGTATTCACAAGCATGCTCTGACTATGAGGTTGCTAAGATAAAGGCAAACTACGACAAACAAATCGAAGCTGCCGGGAACAACTCAGCCAAAAGAGAAAAGCTAGAAAAGGAAAGAGATAAAAAGATTAATGAAGCCAAGAACAAAGCAAACAAGAAGGCTATGGCAATAGAGATCGCTCAAGCTTTAGCATCTACTGCAATGAACGCCATTTCAGCATACGGAGCCGTGCTACAACCAGGTCAACCATGGACGGTGCCACTAGCCATCGCGGCAGCTGTAGCGGCGACTGCATCAGGTATGCTGCAAGTTGCAACTATCAAAAAACAGCACCAGGCAGAGGCTGCCGGCTATTATGAAGGCGGTTTTACTGGACCTGGTGACTATAGGCGCGAGGCTGGTGTCGTACATGCTGGAGAATTTGTTGCAAATCACAAAGCTGTCAACAACCCTCAGCTGCTACCTGCACTGCAGCTGATTGACCAAGCACAACGCAATAATACAGTTGCTTCTCTTACTGCTACCGATGTTAGCCGTGCTGTTGGAGGCGGCAATACTGCGGTTGTAGCTCCAGTTGTAAACGTAACTACAGATAATGAAGAGCTAAACCGTGTCATAAAAAACGTCGTTAATGTGGTTGACTCGCTTAATTCAATACTCGCATCTGGCATCAATGCAAATGTCTACATAGACGGCGAATATGGCTTTGACGCTCAATACAGAAAATACCAACGTTTAAAGGGATAATATATGAATTACTGCATAATTAATGGAGAAAAGGTTTATCCTACTGTCGGTAATAACATAAAAATTACTAAGGAAAATCCACTTATAAAAGACAGGGATGCGCAGACAATGGAAATCGAATTTCCATTGTCTATATACAACAACAGAAAATTCTTTGGCAATGTCAACAGAATAGACGTTGCCAAACACTCAACAGAATACAATGATTGCATTCTTTATTCTAATAACCTTCTTATTATAAAAGGTAAGGGCACTATAACTAGCTATACTGAAAAAGCAGTCAAATTACAGATTATCTCGGGAATAAGAATGTCTTATACGGATGATTACTATTCATCTATATACATAGACGAGATTGACGCTTATGCTAATATAGATTTTGATCCTGCTATGCTCGACGAACATGGCTATCGGGGTTTATATGCCCTCCCACCAGTGTATGATGAAACGAATGACATTGTACTTAACAGGAAAGACCTAATAAGGGAAAAGGATGATAATTTCAGAAAAGAAGTACTGCAAAACATTAGGATACAGCCTTTTCTGGCTTATGTCGTTCGTCGTATATTTTACTACCTTGGATATACACTAAATCACTGTTTCCTAGATGAGGAACCATGGTCTCGCATGCTTGTATATAATAATAAGAATGTGTTATCAATAAAAGGAGCATTGCCGCACTGGTCCATAAAGACTTTTTTATCTGAATTAAAAAAACTCTTTAATATCGGATATGTCTACGACGAGGAGAAAAAAACGGTTTCGTTAAATCGTTACTTTGACACACTCGATATAGTCCATTATGAATGCCTTGACGAATTCTCAACAGACTATGACGAGGACGGCCTTGAATACATAAATGCTTCTAATCTTAAATATAATCTTTCCGATGCTGAAGAAAACAGATATGCGGATATAGATGAGGAAGTGCTCTCTAAATTCACAATAAAAGACTATGTCTCAATAAGCGAGGCTCAGAAAGATATCAAAAATATGTCAGAAATTGAAAAGATGACATCTGTATTCAGATTCAGCAATGACCCATTTGGAGAAAAATGGGGCTATTGTTCCAAGAGTACAGACAATGAAGGAAACACTCTTTTTACTATATATTCTTTCGCCTGGTATATGCATGTCAGACGTGATGAAGGCAATGACACTAGTGTTGAACTCAATATAGTTCCAGCTGCAGCACATCATGTAGAATTCGATATAAGAATATATGATGCCAAATATTCAAAACCGGTTAGCTATTCTAAAAAAATTGGTTTCTCTATGCCTTCGTCTACGAACGACAACATATATACAGAGGAAGAAATTTACAGTGACTACATCTCTGTAGAAGATTACTTAAAGAATGGCAATGAACCTTCTGAAAGAGAAGAGTCAGAAAGAATGGAGCTTTACTTCCTTACCGGCAACACATACTCGTTTGACGTTGACGGAATAGACAATTCAGTTACATTCCTATCAGCTGGAAGTGAATATGACAAAGGATCATTCAGATTTGATGGAGGCAGGTCTGATAATAATATAGGCATATTCCATCCCTCGCAAAAATGGATAGAAAACAAAGAGCAGGTCGTCATCAAATTTTTATCTGATGACGTACCTGACACTAAAAAAATTTTTGTTTTCAGAAACAAAAAATTCATATGCGACAAAATTGATATAAATATTACAGACAATGGGATAGATAAATTAATGACTGGGTATTTCTATGAATTGACATTATAAAATACCTTCATAGTTTATCAGCATCTCGTTTGCGTCTGCAATGTCTTTAGGCGTGTATGTATCAGTTATTGCAATATTTGAATGCCTAGCCTGATCTCTTACAGAAAGGATATCGGTCTTTGCACGAAGCATATTCGTGATTCCGGTATCCTTTAATGAATAAAATTTGTACTCTTTCGCAAGCCCTATCCCTGGACGCAACTTTAAATTCCAATAATCACGGAATGATTTTTCGGATTTTCTTTTCTCGCCAGGCCTGAACCTGTCACTGAAAATATAATATTTCCCCGGCTTGTCGAAAATTCTAAGGTCTATCATAAGTTCAATGACATGCTTCGGTAGCGTAATCACCGCATCGTTGTGATTTTTGGCTATATCTCCGCTTATTTTCATTGTACATTTTATCAGACTTATGTCCTCAATCTTCAATAATGACATCTCCTTGGGACGTATGAAACAGTAGTGAAGGAGATAGCATGCAAGAAGATAATGTCTATTATTTTTCTCTAGATACTCCTTAATTTTCATCAGAACCTTGTCTGGTAAAACCTTGCGCTGCTTATTGCCTCTCTTCTTTATAACACTTATTCCTACTGTGGGATCTGACGTCAGATAACATCTGTCTGTCAGATAATGGGCGAAAGTTTTAAGCCAACAAAGATAGTTATTACGCGTCTGCATAGTGTTGTTACGATCAATGTAAACATAATCCAGGAAAGCAGTTACCTTCCGTTTGTCTAATTGATATACGTAAGATATCCCTATGCTGTTACCCCACTCCTGAAAGATTTTCAGATAACTCAGATAACTTGTCGTGGTCTGCTCACGCATGTCACCATTGCTGAGACTTTTGTACAAGTATGCACGATACTTGTCGCATACATCAATAAATCTTGAGTATTCTAACTGATTGCTTGATTCAATCCAAGGATTCCAACCACCAGACAATTTTTCAACAAGTTTTTTGATAATTCGCGATGCAGTACTCTTTAACTCAGATTTTGTCTTGCACCGCCCTAGATAAATTCTTTTCCTTTTCATTTTTCCCTCAGCAGGATCAAAGGCTGAAAAATATATAAAACTGCGCTTACCTTCAGAAAGCCTTGGATAAGACCATTGTTTTATATCGTTAATGACCTCGTCATTTTTTCTTAAAAAAATCATTTTTTTTCTCTCTTCGTTTTACTGATGAGAGATATATTTAATATTCAATTTTTACAAGGTGTCGCATTTTTGTCTCACCTTTTTAACAGAATATGAGCTAACTTGCATTGGAATAACAAGTTAGCTCATCCTTTGTCGGGATTACTGGACTCGAACCAGCGACCCCTACGTCCCGAACGTAGTGCGCTACCAACTGCGCTAAATCCCGATGCCTTAAAAGCGAGTGCAAAGGTAAAGCATTTTTTTGAAACTCGTGCATTTTTTTCAAAAAAAATGCTCAAAAATTTGTATGATTAACAAAAAAGGCATATCTTTGCACCCGCAATCAAGCAATAACGATGGTGCCATAGCTCAGTTGGTAGAGCAAAGGACTGAAAATCCTTGTGTCCCCGGTTCGATTCCTGGTGGTACCACTCTCAACAAACAAAATCCTGATTTCGTTTTGAAATCAGGATTTTTTGTTTATTATCACCGAACTAAAAAAGAGATTTGCCTCTATCCGTCAACAAATATGCCTGTTTGGCACTTGTAGGTTTATCCGGATTAGCCATTACAACATACCCTAGTTCCGTTAACGGAAGAATAATTTTTCGTTTTAGCTCTTTTACAGATCCAAAGTCAAGTCTTTTATCCAAGTCTTTAGCAGACAGGCTGCCAATCTTTAAAAGACATAATAAATCTATCGTATCAGATACAAAATCAAGAATATTATCTTTAGAACGAGACTTACTCCATACTTGGACATTCATTTGTCCAAGTATCTGTCCAAGTTGTGTTTTATCTACAATAACAGACTGATTTATAAGTTCTTGAACTTGTACATTCATTTGTCCAAGTTCATTTTCAAATTTATCTTTTAAAATATTATTAACTCTATTTTCAAGATTGAAAACTTTATCTTCAAATCCTTCCCTACATGGAATTGTAAGCAAAAAATACGTTCTGTCATCATCTGTTTCAATAACAGCAGGAGCAGAACCATTGTTCCTAAGAGCTTTCTGTATAGTAGGAATACCGGTAGCTCTTCCTTCAGTCAAATCAAGTTCTTTCAAGAAATCCCCCAATCGACGGTTTCTATATCTTCTCGCCTTCAGTTTACGTGCAGCTTTTATTGCCTCAGCACTTATTGAACGGTCTGGGCCGGCATAACTCAAGACATCTATGTGTTCTGGCTCTATCGTAATCTCCACCGGCTCACGCTCTTGGTAGTCACGATGATACAATGCATTTACAACCGTTTCTTCCAAGGCTTGATAAGGATAGTTAAATATCTTGTCTGAATTTTCAGTATCTTTAGGCTTCGTAATTTTTTGTTTGATAACATTAGTACGAAGATAAGACAATGTTTCTTTAATAATTTTAGGAACAGGACCAACAATCTTCGGCACTTCAATCATCAAATCGGGCTTTTCTATACTTCCTTCCGGGAAGATGACAATATCAACCTGAGTAACAGGGAAAAACCTTTCAGGATGTTCACAAAACATCATCACCGCACAATTTTTTATCAGCCTGTTTTCAGATGGTCCAGTCAACAAATCCATTTCATCAAGAATATCAATCAATGGTCTGCCAATAAAGTTTTCTGCCAATTTACTTTTTACAGTTTTCAAATATTCGTAAACAAGTATTCCGGAAATATCATCAATTTTAACAGCTTCATTTCCTCGTTCATCAAATGGTACACGGTTGGCCAATTCACGAACCTCATCCAATATTTCACCTTTGGCTTCAATCGTAGAAGACTTGCTTCGTACATAAAATTTTGGCGTTGACTTATTGGCTACAACACTTTCCATTACTGAATAAGGTCTGTTTATTCCAGCAGGAGCCCATATAACAATAATGAGTTTCCCATCTATTTCTTCAAGCGACACCTTTGTAAGATACGAAGGAGATATTTTCGCATCGTATCCCACCATATCTTTCATTATTCGGTCAATTTCATTTTCTGGCAATCCTTTAACAGGACGCTTTGCTATTCCATTTTCTTCTTCCACTCCAACAATAACATATCCGCCACCTGTATTTTCTAAATCAGTGGCAAAAGCGCAGATTGTATGATAAATCTTATCAGGATTCCATCCTGCCTTAAACTCTATTCGATTGGATTCAACCCTTCGTTTATTGAGTAAATCTTCTATATTGATTGGTAGTGCCATATTATTAATATCTTGAAAAGCGGATTGTATTAAAGAAAGACATTTCTAGTGTTTTTAAATTCTATGCAGAATATTAGAAAATTCATCTTTCATTTCTTATCCACAACAAGGAATCTTGCCACAGACATAAGTAATATAATATTAAATCGTCTATTGGTTACAAGAATTTAAATTCATACGCAAATATAATGATATTATTTGAAATCAGCGTTTTTATAAGAAAATAAATTTAAGCCGCAGAAAACATGTATCAAATATATACTTGCACATTTTGAAACAACTATCAGGCACAACACTACAACAAGAAGAAATATCATTCCGCATATCAAAACATCAATACGACACAATCCCCCGCCCAATTAAAAGTTAAAGAATATCCTTGCCATTACCGACCTTGGCCTCAACTGCATGACCTGATAACGGCATACAGTTGTACTTATGGTTTGTCTGCTGTATGTGTTGTTGCCAAAGATATTATTAAGCGAAAGGCCTATTTCATAAGTCTTGCGCCTATATGACACGGAGATGTCTGAGAAATAATTGAACGACACACTCTTGTCATTGCTGTGATAAATCTCGTTGTCCCATTCTATTTGCCAATAACCGGGCATCAGGAAAGCCTTTATGCCATGACTGAACGAATTTAAAGTCGGCATTAAGTGCTCACCGTTACTTTTGTTTTTCAAACCTGACATTGTATAACTTGAATACGCTTCAAACGATAGCCACTCTGCCGGCTGCAAGGAAATGTCTGCCGAAACAACAAGGTTGTCCATCTCAAACGGAGTAACTACATCAGACACCAACAAATCGTAATCGCTGCCTGCATAATATGCCGTAACTCCAATATTCAGCCTTGACCAGCGGAACGACAGCGCCAAACGTGCAAAGACACTCAGAATATGCGAGTCTGATGTCTTGTCCGTCGCATAACTCTTATAGACATCGCCAACCATCTCGCTTGAATAAAGAATGTTGTCGAACATGTTGTTCCACGCAACTGAAAGTGTGGCAAACTGTCCTTTTATTGTATTTTTATAACTTACCTGTCCGTTCAACACGTGCGACATGGTCTTGCTTAATCTTCAGGCGCCCTGTCTCATGGTTATATAATCTGTGAAAATTGGCAAACTGCCTGATAACGAAACGTCGAGATGATTATATGAATAAGAATACGATGCCGAGAAGTCCCAACGCGCCGTAGGACTGAAACTTGCTTTCAGACTTGGCTCTAACAGAAAATCGTTGCGTGTGTCGCTGTTTAATCTGAGCAAGAGCCACACCAAAGGCACACTTGCCGTTAACTTGAATGAGCCAAGAGAATAATTCGCCTGCGGAGTAAGACGTGTATCCGATTCGTCATACTTGTCCTTGCCGTCTACCATTGTATTATTTATTGATAGCTGCTGCGACTTTCCGTTTGTCGAGAGTGTATATCTGAAGTTAAACCGGCCTGCCCTATGACTGAAATATGTCTCAGCGCCCCAATAAAACGACTGCATGCCGAGTCTTTCCATAGTGCAGTCTGACAACAAAAGGCTGCCGGGCAGATTGTTATAAGAGAAATATGCGCTCAGCGAAAACAGACGCTTGTTCTTCAGCCGTTTGCTCATCGTGAACGAGTCTTGAACATAACGTTTGCGCGGTTTCACGTTTTCGTACATTTCCATGCCGTTAAGCATCGTCGTGGCGGTGCTTCTGTAAAAGTCGGCATATCCTTTCAGCGTGTTCACAAGATAAATGTCATCACGTTTTTTCTCATACTTCAGCTCGGCCGAAATCTCACTTGTATGCTGGGCGGCGTCCACATCCTCAACAATGGCATTTCCGCCTGCCAGGTCTGTATACACGGTCTGCGTGGTCTGACTCTGCGTTGTTTTGTCCAGCAATCCGCTTACCTGCAGGCGCAGGTCGTCGCCCTTGCGGGTTTTGAACAACCAGTTGGTGGCCAGCAGATTAGAATTGTTGAATGTTGTGCGCGTCTGATCAAGCGAAGGCGCAGGCATGGTTATTCCGCCAAGTATGCTGTTCTCAACAGGAGCATCGTTCTCAACGGTCTGTCTGTCATGCACCTCCTTCATCACATCCTTTCCCGTATTGTTATATTTATACATCGAGATGCTCTGCATCTTGCGCGAAAACATCATAACCATGATACGGCTGTCGCCCAATGCGCCGGCTCCTCCCTGTGCCTTGGTTCCGGCTCCTATGTCGGCCAGTCCCTGCCATATGTTGCGCGCATCGTCGGTCAGCACGATGTTAAGCGCAGCCTGATCCGAGAAGGTTACGTCGCGCAGCAGCTTCACCGGCTGATGCCGTTCATACACCTGAACGCTCTTCACCTTGTCTGCCGAAATGTTTTCTGAGGCCTGCGAATATTTCGAACCCAACAAATCAAGTCCCTCGATATAGAACTTGTTAATACGCTTTCCCTGATACGTTATTGTTCCGTCCTCACCTACCTGCAGTCCGGACATTTTCTTTATAACGTCGGCTATAGAGCGGTCTTGCTTTTGCTTAAAGCTTTTCACAAGAAAGCTAAGTGTGTCGCGCGCATATCCTATATAAGAAAACATCATGCTTACGGCACGCTTTCCGCCATTGTCTTTCTCGCTGATAGCAAAACTTCCGTCGCCAGCTGTACTGGTGAAGCTAAGTGTAGTACGTCCGCCGTCGGCCAGCAAAACCACACTCGCCGAACGTAGCGGTTTACCATTTTCATTCACCACCTTACCCTTATATGTCTGGGCCGTCGCGGTGAGCACAGCTATGAATGACAATATCGCAGCTAAAAATGTTTTCACCATTATTTATTATTTATAAAATTCCATCAGACACGGTGTGAACGACTTTTCGTGTTCTCCCATCGGGGCAGACCCCCCGATGGACTTACGCAAAATCCAATTACTGCCATTCTCACAATAAGCGCAGAAATCATCCTGAAGCTGCTTGGGCGTGCAACGCTCATATTTCTTAGCATTGATGAACGACATTGGATAATCGCACTTCTCTATTCCTGCAAAGCTGAAGCTGTAGATGCCTTCGCTTTCTGAAGCCGCAAGGATAAGACCGGGCAGTCCGCAGAGTTTCCAAGGGCCGTCGCTGTAAGGCAAATCCAGCGTGTACCATGCCGTCCATTTGCGCCCGCGCAATTCGCATACGGCTTTCTTACAGGCATATCCGCCTATCACCGAGTCGCCTTCGGCCAAATCCCATTTCATTGCAGGCATATCCTCTTCATACAGATAAGGAAAATTAAATAAGATGTAAGTGTATGTCAGTTTTCCTACCGTAGGATAATTCTTGAAAACTTGATAATCGTCACCACCCTTCGGACCATTTTCGCCATACAGTTGCGATGTCACTTGCATATCGCTAAATCCGGCATTTCTCAAAGAATCTGCAATATGCTTAAACTCATAATCATAAATGCTGTAATACTTTGAACATTCGTTTCCAACCTCAAGCGCCTGTAAGTCTTGCTCGATCTTACTTTCCTGCTTAGTTTTAAATGTGGCGTTATACGTTACCTTAAATATAACGCTGTCCGTCGGCTCTTTTCCCTTTGTCTGCAACGTACCGACGAACAATAATAACAACATTATCTTCAAATATTTCATAAGTCAAAAAAATTAATCTTAACAACATCGTATCATGACATAAACATCTACGTCATGAAAAAATCTATTCTATTATGCTTTTGTCAAAAGACCGTGCAATTTTCTAACGTTACAACATTGCAATCTCTGTCTTCTGACATCCGGCCTTTACATCTACCTTACACGAAAATTCTTATAAATATAAGATCTGCCGCTCTTAGGCAAACCGTCTCTACACCGCTGATTTATTTTTACATCCGGCATATTTAACTATAAAATTAAGTTAAATCGGATTAAGAGCTTCGAGCATCAATTCTTCTCATATTCTAGAAAGTTACATTAAGCAATGCAAATATAAGTTTTTTTTTCTATTTGCAAAATAATAACGGCAATATTCACTAAATTAACACTACATATGCTTATTATTTAACACTTCCCGTGTTATCTCAGGGCATTAAATATGCTCAATTTTCGCAATAGCATTGCCTTTCTAAAGGTAAACATTTTTTACTACACAAAATTTACATCTGAATATTTAGCCAAACATTTCTGCATAGCCATCCTATCTTAACTCATACATAATTTTAAACATTCAGCTGATTACAGTTTGCCATACAAACAATACTATTTTTTTGGAAATTGCAATTTTTTCTTTTCCTAGCATAAAAGCATATTTGCTGTGAAAACCAACAAGATATATCATCTTAGCATCAGCGCAACCACACCATCATACGGCAGAAATTACATACCTTGCCGTCTTTTGCGGACAATAAGCCGCAAAATATGCGGTTAATTGTCCGCAAAACTATCAAGACAAAATTTCTACGCAGAATATATAACAGCAAGAATTTCATATGATTACTTACGGATCAAAACTAACCTAAAATTCCTTACATAATGAATAAAGCAGAATTTTTGATAATAATATCATTTATACAAAAATTCATTATTACCACCATTTGCAATGTCTTAAATGTTCTTTTAAAGGATTACAACGATCTCCCTCAATATAAAGTTTTGCACGTTTTAAACGTACAATAACTGCTTCTTTAGAAACATTAAACTTATATGATAATGCTCCAACAACAAAATCACAATCATGTATATTACATAACTGATAATCATGATAAAGTTTACCTGTTGTTATTCTTTTTTCTTTGAAAAGTTTGTCTACTTCTATATTGAATGTTTTTTCAGGCATAAGAAGAAACGATGCAAATGTATTTGCTTGGTATTCCATTCTACTTTTAGCGGATTCACTGGTAATCATATTCATATCACTTTCTCTATCTTCTACTGAAGATAAATTTTCCACAATATGCGAATGTAAAACTATATGCCCTAATTCATGAGCAATAGTAAAATTTCTACGATGTTCGTTCAAAGTAGAATTAATCGTAATTAAATGCTTCTTAAAATCACATTTTCCTAGATAATCTTCTTGCATCTCAACAAAATCAAATTTATAATCTGGTGCAATTAAAGATATACAGCGATTTATAAAACTTTCTTTTATCATAAATTTAGTTTCTTGCAAAATATTATTCACCTTTTTACAAATATCATCATCTCCAATAAATGGTATACATAATGCCTTAGACATTGAAATTCCACACTCTTGTAATAAATCAGAAATTGTAATAAATGAACTTTCGCAATAAACTATTGGACTGTTAGTTGATGCTTCACCAATTAAAACTCTATACTTGAATTGATCCTGTTCAAAACGATTTATTTGTCTCCAAACAAATGTTTCCCAATCACTTTCCTCTGACAATACGACTAATGCTATATTATCTTTTCGTGCTAACGTTATCACTTGTCGCGTAAAACCTTTTGATGAAATCATTATACCACGAATACCTGAACGTGGATAATCTGAAAGATTTCCTACAAACTCACGATAAATAGAATTATCTATTTTTCTTTTGTGATTTTTACATTCAATCACAATAAGATTACTCCATACTTTTTTTTCTGAATTAGGATATATTTCTATAGTTATGTCTGGATTCAACATAACTTCAGGTGCCGTCTTACTAGCATATTGTTTATGCAAAAAGATTTCATTGTATCGTGATACACCAGGTATATCTTGTTTTTCAATAAGTTCTTTTAATTTTTTGAAAACTAATTTTTCAAAATCATCTCCCTTATGTTGATTGCTTAACTTCTGTACCATTAATTAGTTCTTTTAAATGTCGTTTGTAAATAACATCACATACCATATATGTGAGTGCTAGCTAAAGCAACACACATAAAATTTGGTAAACATACAAATATTTTGTATTTTTATAATTGGAAATCAAATAATTACAAATAAGATAATCGATGATTACCAAGGACAAAGTTAGTGAAATTTTATATATTATAGATGAATTTGAATGTCAAACTTTCAAAAAACTGTATCTGCCACACCTTGTAATAATGGTATAAGGCACAGGAACAGTAATGGTCGCATGGCAGAAAGCGAAATCATGACATTTCTCCATTTTAAGCCATACCACAATCTTTCGACAAAACATAAAGAATGGCTTTGGCGTGGCATACTTACAGGATATCATTTCGACACCTACCACAACTTAAAGTAATACTATCTCAACTGTATCCGAGGCTGGTTAAGAAGTTATTTTCCGTAGGCAGTTTTCTATAATAGCTTTGTTGAGCTTATGCCACAGATATTCTATGAACTGCCACTGTTCATGTACATATATTCTTTCGGAAGGTTTTCCTGCATAACTTTCGTAAACAATACAATGATTCCCGTGTACCATAACATTAGGAGACATTTTAACAAGGTGTTTGATGGTCTTGCAAAAATGAAAAAGGTATTATGGAATAGTGCCCAGGCTTCAAGATGAAGCTTTACTTGATATGCCAAGTATAGGAAGTCGGATATGGGGACGTCCATTAAAATGCCTTTACTTCAAAGCTAAAAGGGACAGAAATATAGAACTAAATCACAGGCTCATAATATACATACAGAAAGCCCACAAACAGCCCTATTCCCAAAAAGAATTGGAATATAGGGAAAAGTGTATAGAACAGAAAACTGTATTCAGACAGATAAAATACAATATAAAATACAAGCGTTTCTGCCATTTTGGAAAGGATAAGGTTCTTATGGTCTTTTTCTTTTTTACCATCGCCTTCAATATAAAAAATGTGTGCTAAATAAGCACGAATGGCATAAATTGGTTAATTAAACACTTTTACGTATTTACCACAACATATTTAAACCGTTTGGAACAAAGTAAAAGAGAATATCTTCAGAATATCACTATATGAAAAAATTAACAATGATCTCTACACAGATCAAGAAAAGAGGGAGCATCGCATATTATGACGCGCCCTCATTAAAATCAAAGATTTCTTAAGAAATTATCAAAACTATCACATATAAACTCCGGTTTATAATGACCTGACATAGTACGATAGACCTTATGATTCATTAAAAATACTGGATCTCCATTCTGTGTTGCAAAAATTATGCACTCATTTGGTAATTGATACTCCTGACATAAATCTTCTAACTCTTCAGCGGGATAGAATTTAAGATTCACGCCATCAAGTATCATTTCTACATCCAAAGGGTTTGCTGTAGCATAGAAATTTTGCAATTCCAAAGGTAGATTTTTGACATCTTCATAATGTCCGAATTCATTGCGAGAATCGAATTGCTTTGCTTTTTTGATGAAAAAGTTATAATCCATATGACAATGATTTAAATGTTTTCTCAATACTATATACCTGTATCCTGTCAGCTAGCACTTTGTTGTGATAAATATTGTACATACTATAACTTAACATTATAGCAGAGATACCAACCCCAACAGCAATTGAGGCAGGTCCGCCATATACAGATTGAACAATAACTGTTGTCGCCAATGATGCAACTGAAATAACCATTTGTTTTCCTACTGATGATAGGCTTTCATTTACAGACAGACCTTGTTGTCTTAATTTAATGTAGCTATAAATAGAAGTGGCTATAATGACAATAGATCCAACAGCACCCATATTACAAGCATTGGCAATGTTTTCAGTTACATCAATACCTAATTTAGTTAATACACCTGTAAGTGCAGAAGTCGCAATACTACCAACCAAACGAGAAATACCATAACTAACAATAGATAATGCAGCTCCTTCTACGCCAAAGATACCTCCATCTTTTAGTGCGCCTTTAATACTCTCAGGGCTAATTCCATTCTGAGCGAGGGAAACAATAAAACCAATTGATGCACCTGTTGCGAATCCGATTAGCGCTGCTAGCCCTGCTCCCCGAAGTTCATTCTTGATGACTCTCTTTCGGTTGGTGTTTTTTAGCATTTCTTCTTTATCTATTTTAGGTGCATCACTTTCGTTTTTCCAATCTCCATCATGCCCTTTTTGAAGATGTTCTTTCTTTGAACGATAAAATTTAATATTGTCAGGATCTGCTTGATATTCTGGGTGATCAGCTACATTTTTTTGATGATGCCCTTCTGCACCACGAACAGTCCCTCTAGATAAAATATCTTGCTGTTCTGATTCATTCCAATTATTAGAGCCTCTTCCTCCCATTTCGATATCGGCTTTTTCATATTCCCAAGCCAATGAAACACCATTCTGCCGTGCACCTGTATAATTGGGGTCAGTTGCTAACTTTTCATTAATCTTACTCTGAAACTCCGCCTTCTTCACTCCTAATGTATCTATATAATTCTTGCACTGTCTATTATAACCTATGGTTGTTGTACGAGTTCTATAGACAACTGTAGAATGAACAGGAGTTACAGATATAGAGGAAAGCGTCAAAGTAGATGTACTTCTTCCCAAAAAACTAGAATAAGAGGTTTGCTTTACATCCATATGTTTTAAACTTTAGGAACGTCAAACGAAAATTGAGTGAATCTGAACTTTCCTTCATCACTTAATTTGTTGAATATATAGGTATAAACGTGGTTATAATAAACCAAAGTCTCATTGAAAAGACGTTTTGCATCATATGCAAACAAGTGTTTAGCTACTAGTTCGTAAAGATTACGCTCATTTCCAGTGTATTTGTCTGAGTCATTCTTGAAAAGTTCAAAGGCTTTTCTAAAAGAATTAGCCGCTTTTTTATTGTATTCAATATCTAAAGCATTTGTAATTGCTGCCATACTTTTTGATACTAGATCTGAAAATTCTCTAGTCAGTGAATCATATTGAATTTTCTGAGTATCTGTAAATTCTCCTTTATCTAAATGTTCTTCAATAGAGGCCATTTGAGATATTAATTTATCAAAAACAACTTGGCTATTGCAGACCAAAAATTCACCCTTAAGTGAAACTAACTCTCTTAAATAAGAATTATTGGCTTCAATAATTTCTGACTTTGTCATATCGAAATCTTCCTCAATCTTTTTATTGATCGCATATGAGGTTTCAATGAGAGTCTGACGTTTTTCTTCTATAAATTTTAGACTATCTCTTGACATCTCAGCTCTTTCGCTAAAGATTGACAAAGCTAAATCTGCCTCTTTAAGAAAGAATCTACGTGTTTCCATTTCTATAGGATATGATGCTACTGTACAACAGAAACAGAAGTATTCGTCAAAAATATTCTGATTATCAGGAGACTTACAGAATAAATTCTTCCCAACTGTATGGGCGTCCCAAAAATTCTTTTCAGCTTTCAATTCTTTGAATAAAACAATATTTTCCATCTTACTTTTCTATTTGATTTAGTAATTTTGAAATGAAAACCAGCTTATTATTTTCATTTTTTATTTGATTCATAATCTGAGTGTCATCAATCTTGGTCTTTTCACCAAGATCATCAAGATACTTCACATAACTATCTCGTAGATTGTTTACAGCTTTTATAAAGGCACTTTTTGTATCATCCCAATATTTTTCAATAGCATTCTTAAATTGATCCAGACCATTTTTCTTATCATATTCTTTAATAATATTTTTTGCAAAACGTTCTTCCCAAGAAGAACCAAAAATCCAAGATATGACAATGGCTATTAGTACGGCTATTCCAATAGCAACAACAACAGGGCCTCCTATTAATGAGATAGCAGAAATACCAGCTGCCGTACCACCTACACTAATACCCATTGCAGCTAATAAACTCACACCTTTTGCGACAAGAATATATGCACCAAGATTACCTAAACTGGCAGCCCACATTGCTAAAGCTCCATATGCAGCAACACCAACTAAACCTCCAGCAAAAGTCCCTTTCACATCAAAACCACTATCTACATTAAGATCTTTTATTGGTCCATCAAAGATATTGTTCTCAAAATTGTCAAGAAGGGAATTTACACAATCTGAAAATTCTTCAGAGTATCCTTTTATGGAATTTAAATATTCCTCATTAAGTAGATTGGCTATTTTAGAACAAATAGCTTTTTTGTCCTCCGATTTATTTTTCCAACCATTTTTCTTTATGATAGCCACAATGCTTTCCTTGGTCATAATTCTATTATAAGCATGGGTAAAAGCAATGATTCCCTCTCTTCTATATTCTGTATCGATAAGATTTACTATATGTGCCTTTTGACTTTCAAGTTCCGAAAGTTTGTTAGGGGCTTCGTCTGAGGCTTCCCTATATGCTTCACGTTGTTCAGCACGGTTATTGAGTATTTTTTCGAACTGACTCTTACTCGCTTTAATTTCTTTTTCTGTTTTCCCAAGAAAGTCCGCAGTCATCTTCTTCAGATTTGACAAAATGAGATTTGGTAACACTGTTAAAAGATTTTTGAAATCATTTTCAAAATCTTTCCTTAGACTCTCTTGATCTGTATCAAAAGTGAAAAATCGTTGTCTAAAATCAACTGGAGTCGCATTTTGTCCAAGATTTTTCCAATATCCATCTGATAAAGTACTTTCAAATCTTTCAGCCGCTTTTGTCAATATTAATTTTAGCTGTTCATGTGAACCATTTTGAATAGTATGGGCCTGAGAAGCTATTATATAAAGATTGGATAGAGGTTTTAATTTATCGCTATTCAGTGTAATGGGCGCTAAATTAACCATTTCATGTTGAAGCCAATTAATATCTTCACCTCTCATAAAACCATTAGCAATAGAAAGATATAATAGCACATCTATATCTTTGACACTTGCAAGCATGGAATCGTCTTCCTCTCTATCACTAGTTCCATATCCAGGAAGATCTATGAAATCACAGTTTTTCAAAATCGGAGAATTAATAAAAACTACCGCAGAACTAGCGGATGTCTGATTGAATTTTTTTCCTTGTCTTGCACCATATTCTCTAAGGAGCGAATAATCGCCATTGGCAATACACAAAGGCATAGTATATTCTTCGTCATCTAGTCTTGTGTCATCCCATAATGCACCATTAAAGTCTGACTTGAATATCATAACGTTCTCCTTGGAGAATTTAGGACGGTCATCAACATGTTTAACATACATGATAATTGAAGTCGTTGGAGTCCATTCCTGTGGGAGCACATCCGAATCCATTAGTGCATTAATCAAAGTGCTTTTTCCAACATCAGATCTACCCACTAATGCTACTCGTGGCTTCCTTGCCATACTATTAACTAATGAGGAGAGTTCTTTGAGCTTTTTCACAAAATACTCATCGGCTCTAAATATACTCTCATTCTGCCTTATATAGGTATTAAAACTATCTCTAAATGATTTTACAGAATTCCAATTATCACCTATTTTGAATTCAACTTTAGTTTTTTGTACGTTAATTAAATAATCAAGTGATTGTCCTGTGGCCTGAGATAACTTAGTTAACAATACCAAGTCAACCTGATTCTTTTTTACAGATTCCGCTTCAAGGTGTATGTATTCATTTAGTGACATACCCAACTTCTGAGCTAAGTCTTCTTCACTTAACCCAAGAGCGTTGATTCTGATTTCTTTTAAATTATTATTCATTTTAATTTGTTTTTTTAAGTATTTATTTTTAGAAAAATCTATTGATTGTTGCTTTAAAGCATACAAATTCTAACTTCTGAGGCTAACAATTCTCATCTAAAATGCAAACGTACATATTAATTAAAACCATACCCAAAATTCAAGAAGGTAGTGTTTCAATAAATGTGTGTTGATAGAACCCATTAAAGTCTGTAGAATTCAAATTACATTGCAAATGTAATGTATTATTTTTTAATTGTTTTATAAAATTGAGAAAATTTCATAATAAAATATACAATGACGCGAAACCATATTCTACAGAGGAGTACCCCGAGTATGTAAATATTGTATTACTAGTAGTAATTAAATACAGCAACTTTCCCATGATATCGGCTCTTCATATCTGTAATGCCTGTGAGTTCGCTGAAAAGATTTATAAGCAGTCAGTGAACATGACTTTATCCTTGATTATGTTCGGCAAAGCCCTGTCAAATGCCCTATGATCCATCGCCAAACGTCCCTTTAGGATCAATACAGACTCTTCATTGGATATAGCCGTCCTCATACATGCAACCCTGTGGAAATCCATCTTCATCCGTTCTATACAGTTTGTGGTTTAAATAATAGACTGAATTTCAGGGCATAATTCAGATACGTCATATATGCCTTGTAGTCTGTATTATTATGAAGCAACGTTATTGTCCGATAGTCCTATTCCACATATTCTGCAGACAGTCGTACACCTCCTTCTGATTGCGCAATATGGCAAGTATATGGGGATGAAAATTGCCGTAATGGCCACGGGGAATACTATATTCTAATTACGGCCATAGTCGCAAACAAAACTGAAATGGTAGCAGTTTCCATTGTTTCAGAGATTGGCGGTTAAAACTCGTTGCGTTCTGCAACCAACTTACTCTCTATCATGAGCTAAAAAATTCTGAAGACCGTTTTCTTTGGTTGCACGCTTGCACATTGGATCGGGAAGTTGTAACTTTATCAAATCCGGTTGTTTTTATTTTAAGTTTTATCACATAGAATTACAAACTTGTTCGAACAGGTCTAAATTTTGGATAGTCCTTTTTTAGTATTTCTGACAGATACACTTGTTGAAACACTACTCTCTCCTCATACACTTCCCAGTAAATAATCATGACAAAATATTTTCTCAATCTAGAAAATTAAATTATAACGAAAGTTAAAACAACAGCCTTTACGCAATAGGCGTATTAACTTATATTAACTTATATTCACTTTTACCCCATAAAACCAAGCTGAAACAGGCGTTTTCTGATGCAAAAACGGCTGCTTTTGATGCGAAAAGTGATTGGTAACACATCGTAAATGGGCCACTTTTGAGTGATAAACGGCCGAGTAATGTTTTTTAACTATTGATATTTTGGATGTATTTTTATGTAAACATCTGTAGGACAACAACTTAACAGAAATGGGCAAAATATGGCGATTTTCAAGGCAAAAAGTGGATTGAGGACGGGCATCGCCATTCTGAGAGCGTCAAACGGACGGGAAATGTCATAAATGTTTACAAACTCCGTTTGCTTTATTTATCAAAAATACCAAACGCAGAACATGACAGGAGATGTATTTTTCAACGTTACCAAGCCACAATATTTCATTAAGCTAATGACGGTTTTATCTATTTCTATTCATGCTTTCGGCCGTCTTTTTGCTTCATTTTGTCGCCGTCTTATGTCTCACGTTGTTTGTTCCATATATCACATATTATCTACCAAACTTCTGTTTGCTTTCATTTTTGAGTTAATTTTAATTAAAGTATTTCATTTTGCAACCATACATAACGATTCTTTTACTATATTTATAATCTAAACATTTCATCAGGCCAACTTTCGTAAGGTTAAAGGGGGATCAGCCTTGCGGGCGTTCAGGCGTTATTTTCAAGTGAGCCCCAACATTATTATTATGAGGAAGATATCTACGTTTTTACTTTTCCTTATGCTGTCGGTTGTTTCTGCACATGCAGACGCAATCTATACAACAGCATTTGAGACGGTTGACGAGTTCAACGCATGGACCGTGGTTGATGCCAACAGCGACGGCGCCACATGGCTCTTCAACGAAGAAGGCACCCCGTCGAAAGTGGCTTATAAGTACGACTACTTCAACAACGGCGACGACTGGCTGATTTCGCCTGCCATAACGCCAAGCGAGACCGGCACGCTGATAGTGAAATACACATTCAGCGGAAGCATGTATGGCGAGAGCATGGAGGTGTACTCGGGCAAGGGCGGCACCGTGGAAGACATGACCAGCAAGGAGGCTACATACGACAATATAAAGAAAGACGAGCAGTCGGGCTATTTTCTCGTTGACGCCAAGGCCGGCGAGCCGTTCCACATAGCGTTCCGCGCCACATCTACGGCTTACAAGGACTATCTTTATCTCTGCTCGGTTACGGTTGAGCCGATTGCCAACCCGACAGACATAAAAGTTGCGGAGATTCTGAGTCCTATCACGGGCTACGGCCTCGGACAGGAGACTGTAAAGGTGGCGATAAAGAACAGCGGACGCACTAACCTGAGCGGATTTGACGTTGCGTTTGCAGTTGACGGCAAGGAGATTGCCAACGAGACTGTGAGCGAGCCGCTCGCAGCCGGCGAGACACTTGAATATACGTTCAAGACCAAAGCCGACCTCTCTGCCCCGCTGACTACATACGAAATAAAGGCATGGGCAACTCATCCCGACGATTTCGACCACACGAACGACACATGCTACACCTCGGTAAGGCACAAAGCACCGCTGAATGCTCCTTACACAATGGGCTTCGAGGCTTCGGAGAACACACAGGACTTCACCTTCTACAACCTCAACAACGACGAGGGCACATGGGACGTAAGCATCGAATCAGGTTTCTTCAACATGGCGCACACCGGCAACGGATGTCTGGCTTACGGCTATGACTCAAACAACAGCGGCGACGACTGGGCCATTCTCGACCCGATAAACGTTGAACCGGGCTATTACGTGCTGAAGTTCTGGTATTCAAACCTCGACTCTTATCCCGAGAAGATGGCCGTATACTGGGGCAACGAGGCCAAGCCTGAGGCCATGACCAACAAGATTGTGGAGTTCAACCCCATTCTGAACAACAAATACGAGGAGTCTGTCAACGTTGTTCATTTCGACAAGGCACAGACCATCTATTTAGGCTTCTATGCGTTCAGCGACAAGAACCAGAACCTCATTCTCGTTGACGACGTTTCGTTCGAGAAGGTTGAAAGCAACCTCAACGACCTTGCCGTTTCCGACCTTCAGAGTCCTTACGACTTTGTGCGCGAGAGCAACCTCAAGGACGTGATATTCAACCTGGCCAACAGCGGCGTGGCTGACCTCGACGCCAAAGTAACAGTTAGCATCGACGACGTGGCCGTTAAAGACAGTACCATCGCCATGAAGGCTCAGAGCGCCACAACCGTTACGTTCAGCGGCCTGCTGGCAGACATGAGCGACGGCAGCCACAAGCTGAAGGTGGAAGTTGCAAACGACAACGACGAGAACGCCGACAACAACGTGCTGACAAAAGACTTCACCGCGGTAAGCAAGCCAGTGAAATTCTGGGACTTTGAGGACGGCAAACTTCCATCTGACTTCACATTCCGCGCCGAGGACAACGGCACCGTAGACCCGTCAGCCGGTGACGAGTTTAACGCAGACGGATGGGGCCTGTTCAACATCGTAGAACATAACGTGTTCGGCGAATATATGCTGGCAGGAACATCATGGCTCGAAGGCACCGACCAGGCCGACCGCTGGCTCATAATGCCGAAGGTAAGCATCAAAGGCAAAGACAGCTATCTCGTGTGGGACGCAAACTCTTTCAATCAGCAGTTCCTTGAGGACTATCAGATAATGGTGTCTGCCACCGAAGACAACAGCGCAGCATACACAGAAGTGCTCAACGTTGAGGGCGAGACAGCAGAACCGAAGACACGAGGAATAAGTCTGGCCGACTATGACGGCAAGGACATCTATATAGCAATACGCCTCAGAACCAAAGGCGGCGACTGCCTGCTGCTCGACAACATAGGCATATACACCGGCTCTACAGGAACAGGCGTAACAGCCGTTACAGGCGAGGGCGAAGGCATAATTATATCGGGCAACGAACTGCGGGCCGCCGAAGGCACAAAGAGCATAGCTATCAGCGACACGGCTGGCCGCACCACACTGACTGCCGAAGGCAACGTTGTCAGCCTGTCATCGCTTCCGGCAGGAATATACATTGCCACTGTAAAATCAGCCGACGGCAACGTCAGGGGATATAAGTTTATGAAGAAGTAAAGACGCCGCATCATGGCAGACCATATTACGGCCGGGGGAAATTTCTCTCCGGCCGTTCTTATTTTTATAAACACAAGCCGGCACCGGCAGACGAGCATGGGAAAGACCTATCACAACAGGCTTTCAACATAGGCACGACGGAGCTATGATAACATCAAGCCCAAATCAACCGATTGAAGTTAAGACAATGCAATCCGCAAGCTTCTGCCGACATCGGCAGCCAGGCTTCAATCCAGTTTTTCAAAACAAATTTAAAAAAAAGTTCTTTTTTGATGTCACGTTTTTCCGCGTCATACGTTACCTTTATGAAACAATGATGAAACCGGAAGAATTTAACCGCATAATAATACCCATGCGCGACGAGCTGAAAGGGCTGGCACGCAAGCTTACGGGAGACGACTACAGCGCTGAGGACCTGGTGCAGGAGGTGATGCTCAAGCTCTGGAGCATGCGGGCTACGCTCGACCGGTATGAAAACAAAAGGGCACTGGCCATGACCATGCTGCGCAACAAATACAGCGACCAGTGGCGCCACGACCGGCTGGAAGACGGAAAGGCCTCAGCAACAGGCCTGACAGCCGACGACTGGCACAGGGCTGAAGCCAAAGACGAGGCCGACCTGATAAGACTTATCGTTGAACATCTGCCCGAACTGCAAAGACAGATATTCAAGATGAAGGAGATTGAGGGCTACGAAAGCTCTGAGATAATGAAAATCACGGGATGCACGGCCGAAAGCCTCCGGCAAAACCTGTCGAGGGCACGCCGCAAGATACGTGAGGACTTTATAAAACTTACGGCCATAAGGGCCAAGAGAAAAGATTTACTGACGCTTTGAACGATATTTATAGTGTGATGAAAAAGGAAGAATATATTAAGCAGCTGCTCGACAAATATCTCGACGGTGAGACTTCATCGGCTGAGGAAAGGGCTCTGCGCGGATATTTTACCAACAGGGACAACAACATTCCAGAGGAATGGATGCCATACAAGGCTTTGTTTGCCTACATTGCCGAAGAACGGGCCGACGCCGTCGAGACTGCCCCAACAGCCGACAGCAGCCTCAACAAAGCAAGGAAGACCGGCCGCCACGGATGGATATACACGGCCATTACGGCAGCGGCAGCCATACTTATTGCGGTGGTGATGATCGCACTGCCGCGCCAGAGCGACAACTATGCCGTAATAGACGGAAAGGTGTACACCAACAAGAAGGTGGTTGAGGAGGAAGCCCTGAAGGCTCTCGAAATGGTATCATCTGACGAGGAAGACAACTTTGGCGCGCTCGAACTGATGCGCCAATGACACTCTCTTACGGCTGAACGCCTCATGCAGGCGCATGAAAGACGATAATATAAACAACAATGTAAAAAACATTAACCCGAGATATGAAACAGCAATATTATAACCCGCAACTGCCGGCAACGCATGCTGACGCCATAGATGTTGTATGCGCGATAATGATAACGGCCATGACACGCCTTGCCGCGGCATGCAGGCTGCCGGTTAACACATACTTTGGCAACAGCGAGGCCACACGACGCAACGCCAAAGGCACAAGCCGCGCACGGAGCGGCACCATGTGGCACGGACTATGCCGCATCTTGCTCATAGCCGCACTGGCCCTTACGGCCGCAACGCCAGCCATGGCACAGGAGGGGCTTAACGTCAACAAGGTGTTTCAGCGGTTCGGGCATGCCAAGGGCTGCAAGATGGTGGAGATGCACAACGCCAAGCTGAAGGGGTATGAGCTGAAGGTGTACAAGAGCCTTACCTACAAGAACATCGGAGCAAGCATAGAGCCTTATCTGAAGGCCGACAGAAAGAACGCCAAGAAGATACGCGAAGTGGTCGAGAACGGCCAGATAGTGAGCGGATACTACATAATGCCGCCAAAGAGCAAGGGCATCAACCGCTACATACTGTTCAGCAAGGTGAAGCCCAACCGGGGAACGGTGATATACATTGAGGGCGAACTGTCGCCCGACGACATAATGAAACTGTGTTACGCATAATCAAAGAAACAAACAATAAATATGACAAATATGAAAAAGACACTACTTCTGGCGGCGCTGCTGCCCCTGACGGGCATGGCCGCCGAAACCGGCGACACTACATTCGTGGTGAACAACAAGAAGATTGTTGTAAACGATTCAGCAGGAAGCACAAAAATATCTGTCTACGGCAGCGACGGCAAGAAGTTTAACCGCACATACGAGACTAACTTTGTTGACGGACAGGAGATTGAGCGCGTATATGTAACGTCGCCCTTCATTCCGCAGAGCCTCAACCGCAAGAAGAGCAAGCCCAGAAGCCACTATCCGCTGTTCTTCATGGGCTTCAGCCAGCTTGCCGGAAGCGTGATGGGCACGGGAGGCAACGCCGGCATGCACACACGCGACTCAAAGTCATGGGAATATGGCTTCACGCTGACCAGTCTGGCCTTCAGAATAACCAATCCGCTGGCGCTTACATCGGCGTTTCAGATAGGTCAGGTGCATCATCACTTTCAGGACAACTACGTGCTGTCTACAACCGACGGCATAACCTCCATGAGGCAGATAGAGGGCGAGACGCTCAAGAAGAGCTACATAAGCTACACCTTCATCCGCATTCCGGTAATGTTAGAGTGGCAGAAGCGCACCGGCGGCGCTGATATGTTCGCGGCAATAGGTCCGTCTGTCGAACTGCGCTGGAACGACCACTCGCGCTACTTCATCGGAAAGAACAAGACCACCGAGACGGGCGACATAAACATGAATCCCGTGGGCCTCAACCTCGACATACGCGCCGGCTACGGCTGTCTGATGATCTACGCGCGCACGGCTCTCACGCCGCTGCTCAAGACAAGCGTCGCACCCAAATGCTATCCCGTGTCGTTCGGACTGGGCATACGTATATAACACAAACAATAACCCTAAAACACATTAATGATGAAACTGCTATTCTTATTTACGGCACTCATACTTTCTGCCACAGCATACGCCGAGGAGGCCAACGACACTACGTTCAACGTGAAAGACAAGAAAATAGTTGTAGACGTGCAGGACAAGAAAACTATTGTAAAGGTGTACGACAAAAACGGCTATGAATTCACAAAGACGCGCGAAATGGAATATGTAGACGGACAGGAAGTGGAGCAAATATATGTCGGCTCACCTTTAGTTCCTACAGAAGTAATGCAGAACCTGAAATTCCGCCCTTACCTGCCGACAATATGGTATGGATACAATTTTATGGGCAATAAAAAATGCTCAGACAATGGTGACGGCATCTACAGCCGCAGAAGCAAATCGTTCGAAATAGGTATAACGCCGTGGTCGTTTGCCCTGCCATTCAATAAGAGCAACACGTTTGGACTAATAGGAGGCGTTCAACTCGCATGGGTACACATGTGCTTCGATAAGAACTACGCAGCAAGCATGCAGGGCGACATGCTTAACTTCACAAAACTTGATCAAAAAGCGTCAGGCAATAATATGAACTACGGAATACTGCGTATACCGGTCATGCTATCATACCAGCTCGATTATTCATCTTATTGCATCAACGTCGGATTCTCTGGCGAAATGCGCACAAATGGTTCATACCGTTTCTCACCTGCTGCAGGCAGCAGTGCGCCTAGTGTACCTGATGGTCTGAAGCTCAACCGTTTCGGCTTAAACTTCGATTTCTCTATGTGTATTGCAGGAATATATTTTGGAACGTCAATAGGTCTTACACCTGTATATAAAACCACAACGGGTGCAAAAGCATTCTACACATCCACACATATTGGTATCAATCTTGCAGAATTTATCAACTTATGCAAGGGATGCAAAAAGAAGAAATGACAAACATCAGATATGACGTAACAATATAAAGACATTAAAGAGTTTTTCCGAAATACCACAAATCTAATTAAGCAGGCTTATAACAGGACAATGCTTCATGTTCCGGCAGACATTAAAAAATCTGCCGGAATTTTATTTTGTCGCTATATATTCATCCTGACTATCGGCACTTAATATCAATCATTAAGCATACGGCAACGCAAAAACAAATAACAGACAATGGCGCATAAAGTCAACAGGCAATAGCGATAACACGGGCTATAGCCAACTAAAAACAGGTGTTGGCCTGCATGAAGTCAACCCAAAGCAGGAATATAAAGCGTAATTATTTTTCTTAAAAAACTCATCACTCGTCACATCAGCACATAACCTTCTGATTTACAAAGCATTAGAGTGTGACGAGTTGAGATTCCAACTCGTCACGCAAGCCCTGCTGTCTCCGGCGGTGTCCTTTCCTAAAATTGGTTGACTTCTAACAAGCCATTCCCTGATTAAAGTTG
>ENA-ORTN01000277-ORTN01000277.1-human-gut-metagenome-genome-assembly--contig:-NODE-277-length-58550-cov-3.741910_pt1 | contig 58550 bp, 49 predicted proteins | sample MGYA00242070_ERZ509189 | MGnify/ENA primary metagenome ERZ509189 (study PRJEB26280, sample SAMEA2338821) | human gut metagenome | biome: human gut; feature: human-associated habitat; material: faeces...
TTTGTCGGGTCGTTTTTAAAAACAGAGAGGAGTTTATCATGAAAATTCTGTTGACCGGCGCAAATGGCTTTGTGGGGGCGCGCATCCGTGCGGCGGCGCCCGTTATTTGTGCGCCGTCTCTGCGCGGGGCGGAGAAAGAGGATATCGACCGCCTCATCGACACCGTGCAGCCGGACGCCATCCTTCACACCGCGGCAATCTCGGACATCGGTGCGTGTGCCAAAGACCCGGAAGGATCATACCACGCGAACGTTTTGGTGCCGGAGTATTTAGCCAAAGCCGCAAACGGTGCGAAGCTCGTGTTGTTCAGCTCCGATCAGGTGTACAGCGGCGCAAAGGGCGATAAGCCGTTTACGGAAGACGACGTTGCGACCGCAAATCTCTACGCCGAAGAGAAGTTAGAAATGGAAAACCGCGTTCTCGCGATCGACCCGAACGCCGTCATGCTGCGTGCGACGTGGATGTATGACATGCCCATGTTCGGCGTGCCGAACCGCAGCAACCTCATCACGATGTTCCTGAACGCCGCCATCACCCAAAAGCCGCTTGCACTTTCCAAAGAGGAATTTCGCGGCATCACCTATGTGCGCGAGGTTGCAGAGCAGACCTTGCAGGCTGTGAATTTGCCCGGCGGCGCGTATAACTTCGGCAGCGAGGCAGATGTCTCCATGTACGCGCTTGCGGAGCTGTTTATGGAAAAAACAGGCATGAAGCTCAATTTGCAGGAAAAGTCCGGCGGCGAAAACCTCTGGATGAATTGTGCAAAGCTCAAAAACGCCGGCGGTGGATTTGAGACGACTGCCGAAGGCCTTGCGACGTGCATTGAAGACTATAATCTTTCGCTGCTCGGCCAATAACAAAACGAAAATCTCCTTTGAAGCCCGGTTTTATGGGTTCTTCAAAGGAGATTTTTAATGGATCGAAACCTAATTATGTCAATAACCTTATGTAAACTGAATTGTGTAAAATTAAAGAAATTTGTCGAGCGCATGGGCGCGTTCACAGGCCGCACGCACCGGTTCCGGCTGTATGCGCAGCACGCCGGGCTCGCCCACGACCTGCGCAGAGCTCGAAATCCTTTTGCCTCACAACGGATCAGGAAGATAGATTAAACGGTCCGGTGGGCTGTTTAGCCGTAAGAAACCCTATCAAGAGGTTCCTTAAAAAGGCAAAGCTTTTTTAAAACAGACATGAAGAATGCAAAAAGCCACACGCTCAAAAGTGTCATTTAAACCCCCTTCGGCATAACTTGTACAAGGGGAAAGTCCCCGAAAACAAGGAGGGGTTTTATGGCATCTTTTACAAATTTCGCGACGCTTTCGTATAACGGAGGCACAACGAATTCCAACACCGTCACGGGCGAGCTTTTGGAGGCCTTGACCGTTACCAAAACCGCCGTGGTGAAAAATTACGCCGCAAACGATAAGATTACGTATATCATTTCTATCGTAAACAGCGGTGCGCAGCCGGTGACAAATCTCACGGTCACCGATAACCTCGGCGCGTATGAATTTAATAGCGGGACCGTCTATCCGCTCGCGTATGTGCCGAATTCTGTTCGGTATTATGTAAACGGCGTCTTGCAGACCGCGCCCACCGCAACGCCGGAGCCGCCGCTCGTCATTACGGTCCCGAATATCCCCGCAAACGGCAGCATCATGCTCGTTTACGAGGCAGAGGTCACAGCGTATGCACCGCTCGGCACGGACGGCAGCATCACGAATACCGCAAATGTCACGGACGGCAATCTGGAAGTCAGCGCGTCGGAAACGGTCTCCACGGAGGATCGCGCGGTGCTCACCATCAGCAAAGCGCTGTGTCCTGCGGTCGTCACGGGGAACGGGCAGATTACGTATACGTTCGTCATCGAAAACACGGGCAACACCGAAGCGTCCGAAGCCGAGCGCATCGTGCTGACCGATACGTTTGACCCGATCCTCAAAAACATTGCGGTCACGTTTAACGGCACCGCTTGGACAGCAGGCACGCAGTACACGTATGGCGAAACGACCGGCGTGTTCGCAACGCTTCCGGGACAGATCACCGTTCCCGCCGCGCAGTATACGCAAAACGAAAACGGCACATGGGCCACTACACCCGGCACCGCGGAGGTTGTTATCACCGGTACCGTGTAAAGCAAAATTCAGCAGGACGCATAGCGTAGATATCCTCCGGCTTTTCGCCGGGGGATATTCATGCTTTGTGTCGTTTTTTAACAAGCGATTTTACATGGATTTTACAAAAGATGGCCTGCGAACTTGACATTTATACCGTACAATGTAGATGGACAATAAGGTGACATCTGAGAAAATGTAAAGTTGAGGGAAAGAAAATGGATATTTTTCATGCGCTGACCATGCTGGGCGGGCTGTGCCTGTTTCTGTTCGGCATGAATTTCATGGGCCAGGCGCTGGAGCGCCGGGCCGGCGGCAAGCTGCGGACGCTGCTGGATAAAATGACCGGCAGCGTGGGTGCCGGTTTCCTGACCGGACTGGGCATCACCGCCATCATTCAGAGCTCATCGGCCACCACCGTCATGGTGGTGGGCTTCGTGAACTCCGGGCTGATGACCCTGCGGCAGGCTATCAATGTTATCATGGGCGCCAACGTGGGCACCACGGTGACGGCCTGGCTGCTGAGCCTGGCGGGGATCGACGGCGGCAGCGTGTGGCTGCAGCTGCTGAAGCCCACCGCCTTTACGCCGGTGCTGGCGCTGATCGGCATCATTTTCTATATGTTCTGCAAGTCCGGTAAAAAGAAAGATACCGGCATGATCCTGCTCGGCTTTGCGACCTTGATGTTTGGCATGGAAACCATGAGTGGCGCAGTTTCGGGTCTTAAAGATGTCCCGGCGTTCGCTTCGCTGTTCCTGATGTTCAAAAATCCGATTCTTGGCGTGCTTGCGGGCGCGCTTTTGACAGGTATCATCCAGTCCAGCTCAGCTTCCGTGGGCATTTTGCAGGCATTGGCCGTAACGGGGCAGGTCAGCTACGCGGCGGCTATCCCGATTATCATGGGCCAGAATATCGGTACCTGCGTTACGGCGCTGATCTCCTCCGTGGGCACACAGAAGAACGCAAAGCGCGCGGCAGTTGTCCATTTGATGTTCAATGTTATCGGCGTGGTCGTGTTACTGACGGCCTTCTGGATTGTAAAGATCGTGTTTGCACCGGCTATTCTGGATGAAAACGCCACCATGTCCGGCATCGCGATTGCGCACTCGCTCTTTAATATCCTGTGCACGGCGATGCTGCTGCCGGCAGGCGGCCTGCTTGAAAAGCTCGCAATCCGCATCGTGCCGGATAAGGGCGGCAAAGAGCAGCCTGTTGAGCTTGAAGAACGCCTGCTCATCACACCGTCCGTCGCGCTCGGCCGCTGCCGTGCCGTCATTCTCGCTTTCGCTGCCGTAGTATGTGCTCAGCGTCCGGCTGGATTCCTCGGATTCCGCCGTTGCGGAGATCTCCACCGCAAGATACGGATTCTCCTTTATCGTGCCCTCAACATTGAGAGCCTCGACGCGCTCGCCGTCAATCGTGGTCATCTGCCAGGAAACCGGGCTGTCCTCCCTGCCGGAGTATTTCGTGGTAAGCACCCAGCCACAGCCCAGCACGCGCTTTCCGGAACCAAACGGGATCTTGACGTCCTTAGTGGTATCCTCGACGTAGTAGCTTGCGGTGCGGCGCTCGCCGTTGGGCTTGTCAACGTATCTCACGATACGGTAGTTCTCATCGGAGGAGAGCACCTCGTAATTCGTATCCCGGAGCTGGAGGTCAACGCCGGTAAGTGAAAGCCTGCCCATAAGCAGGGTCATGGTGATGTATGCCGCCGCGCCCACGACGAACATGAGCAGGTACATAGTACCCAATACAGTCTTGAGCGTTTCGTTCGCGCGGCACACGAAGAACATCACGACAATGACGCAGATCGGCGGAATCAGCATATACCAGTTGCCGAACGCCAGCAGGAACGACAGGAACAGGATAGGCGGCATGATCATTATGTTGACCTGGGTGATGACCTGACGCCTTGTGTAGATCATCAGCCCGAGTGCGGCAACATTGATGAACGCGTAAAGCACGAACAGGGAAGTCGGGTTCTCAAATTCGAGGAAGTTCTCAGAATTCAGCCAGGCAAGCCACACCATAAGGCCGGTATATCCCCAGCAGACCACGGCAACGCCGCGCCTTACCCAGACGTTGTTAAATATCGAAGTCAGTATATCCATAAAGCTTCGGTTGTTTCTGCTGCCGACCTTATCCATGCTTCCCTCCGAATTGTGTTTTTAATTTCCGTGTGAATTAATAGAACTTCTTCTTTCTGTAGATCAGGTATCCTACAACTGCGCCGCCGGCGATCAGCACTGCAACGCCGATGATGATCATTATCATCATGACCGGGGATTCCGTCTGGTAGTTATCATTCCAATAGTCGCCGTAATCATGCGGCTGTTCACCCTCCATCTCCGGGACGTTGATCGACGTGGAATCGGACGGAGCGGATTCCTCGGGAGGTGTGCTGCTCTCGTCACCGGGGGTGGTTGCGATCACTTCCTGGGTCGCTGGCTCTGCTGTGGTTCCGCTCTCCTCAGTGTTGGATGTTTCCGCAGTTGCTGTATGCTCCTCGGTCACGGTCACGGGCTCCTCTGTCGGATCTGCCTGAGGTGCGGATGTCGTTGTTTCCTCCGGGGCGGAAGTCGTTGTAACGGTAGTTTCCGCAGGCTCGTCTGCCGCAGAATTGCCATTGGTCGTTATGCGAAAATTCTTTACAGAGATGGTGACATCTCCCTGCGCCTCGGAACCCCAGTTGGTTCTTACCTGGAACATAATGTATGCAGGCTTCTTGCCGGCGAATCCGTCATAGAAGTGCTTTCCGGTTTCCGTGACGGTGATCCACTCACCGTACTTCAGCTCGGTGTAGGCTGACGGATTTACCCAACCCCAGTTTGTCGTAAATGCAGGCAGGCAGCCGATCACGTCCTTGCCCTTTGTATCCAGACGGACATCGACAGATACGGAAACGTTGTCGTCATTCCAGAAATCCAGGTTGGCATAGTCGTTAAAGAGTCTGAACCTCAGTGAAAGGAAATCCTGACCTTTGCTGTCGCTGAACTTAGTCGTAAATGTTCCTTCAGTTCCGTTTATGTCACGGGTGTCAGCCTGGATCTCGTCACAGAGTTTCTTGTCATCTATCGAATAAGTATAGTCCGCAAAAGCGCTCACTGAAACCGCTGCCATTACGGCAAGGGCACAGACGGCGCAGGCAGCACGCTTTAAAAATCTAAACATAGTGTACCTCCAATAGTTCAACACAGTAAACCGCAGCATATATATTTTTCGCTGCATATATTTATTGTATATCAAATCCCAGAAAAATTCAAGTCTTTTTGATAACTTTATATTCTTTACACAAAATCCACACTATACGTTACAGATATTTGGACCATGTGCATTAATATTGGTATATCGAAAAAGTATTCACAAACGACAGAAAACCCACACTGGAACAGTGCGGATCTTCTGAAACATATTTCGAAGTTCGTTACTTGGAATTCAGGATATTGATAAGCTTATCAATGTCGTTATCGCCGCCGAATTCGGGCGTCTGCACATTGAATCCGCCCACGGAAGCACCCTGACCTCCGTCAGCCGGTGCTGCGTCAACGGGCATGCCGTCCTCGTCGGTAACAAAATCCGTTGCGATCACGATAACGGAAACCTCGTCCTCTGCAAGTTCCTCGTCGAACTGCATACCCATCTTGATCTCGGCGTCGGGAGCGGCGTTCTTGGTGATCTCGCTCGCAATTCCGTCAACCTCGTCAGCTGAAGTCGTCATAGGAATGCTGATATTTATGAGCAGTCTGCGCGCGCCGAGTATCGACGTTTCAAGGAGCGGGCTGTGGAGCACCTGATCCAGGGCGTCCTCGTTCTTGTTGTCGCCCTTTCCGGTACCGATTGCCATGTGCGCAATACCGGAATCCTTCAGAGCCATGGTGACGTCAGCGAAGTCAACGCTCATGAAACCTACGCCCTTTACCAGGTCGGAGATTCCCTTGACTGCCTTGTAAAGAACGCTGTCCACTGCCTTGAACGCGTCGATCATGCTCAGCTTGGCATTGGAGATCTCCTTTACCTTCTCGTTCGGAATAACGATGAGGGAGTCAACATACTTTCGCATTTCCGAAATGCCCTTGAGAGCCTGGTTCATCTTCGCCTGACCCTCGAAAGCGAACGGCTTGGTGACAACGCCGACCGTGAGCTTGCCCAGCTCCTTGGCAATATTCGCAACCACTGGAGCCGCGCCGGTTCCGGTGCCGCCGCCCATTCCGGCTGCGATGAACACCATGGATTCGTCCTCCATGACTGCCTTCAGTTCGTCGCGGTTCTCCTCAGCGGATTCCTGACCGACCTGGGGCTTGTTGCCGGCGCCCTGACCCTTGGTACGCTTCTTGCCGATCTGGATACGGCGCATACGGCTGCCGTCCTTGGAGCGCAGAGCCTTGACATCTGTGTTAGCAACGACATAGTCAATTCCGGTCATTCCGCCCTCAACCATGTGGCTGACTGCGTTTCCGCCGCCACCGCCGACGCCGATGACCATAATTTTGGTCTGATCCTCAAAATCATCGTCCATTACAAATTCGTCATCGTGGTTATCTATTTCAAATGCCATATCTGTTTACCCTCCATAATTTTTAGTGACGCCGGAATATAAAACTCCCCTGTCGATACAACTACTTAATATTATATCAGATTAGAATAATAATTGCAACTGTTTTTTCAAAAATATTTTGACAAATTATGCCCAGCCGATGACAATCAGTTTGTGATTTTTCCCGGAAAAGCTCACCCCTCTGCTGACCCTTCGGCAGTTCCGGCTTCGGCAGTGGTCTCTGCGGATTCTCCCAGCTCGGGAAGCACCTGCTCCTGCTCGTTCTTATCGCGTACGAACATCTTCTCCTCGGTTCGCAGGTCGATTATGACGTTGCCTTCCTCGCGCTTTATTGCTTCCGCTGCCTCGGCGAACTTCACGCCGATATCCGCAACACCGCCAATCTGGAGCGTGATATTATCTCCGCAGTCGATGGAAATATCGAAGCGATCTGTCATGTTGATGAGAGTTATCTTCGGTAATCCGCATTCCTCCGCTGCCTCGAGTATCTGCACCGGAATATTGCTCTTGCCGGATTCCTTGGAGGTCAGCGTCCTGCCCGGGGAGAGATCCTCGGGGTCGTAGCCCTCCACCACCGGTATTCCCGGAGTGCTGCCGAGTTCCACGATCCTGCCCATTCTGGAGATCGCAGCGTTGACTCCGCCGCTGCTCACCTGGTACCACTTCTGCGCTTCCTTAACGACAATGCGTATCTTTGTGGGGAAGGATTTCTGCACCTCCACCTCGTCGATGAACGGGAATGCCGCCAGAATACGGGACTCCGCCGCGCCGGTATCCATGTGCAGCAGATTCTGCCCCTTTTCCAGTCCGGATTGCCCCACCAACTGCTGAACAGTGTATCTTGCGTTGCCCTCCACCTCGATGGAAGCACAGTTGAACAGCACCGTGTTCGAAAGGATTATAAGCACAGTAATAATCACGGCTGCCGCCAGAATATAATACATCACGAAATTTGCTCCGCGCTTTCCGCGCCGCTTGCTGCGGACATCGCGATGGACTGTTGCCTGCCGGTATGCTCGGTCAGTCCTGCGGCGCTGCTCCGGAGTGAGCTGCCGCTGCGGCTGCCGCGGATTCCTCGCGGCAGGCTGAGGTTCCCGGCGCACCGCATTCTGCTGCGGACGCTGCGCCTTGTGGCGCTTCTCCACCGGACGTCCTTTCCCGGGACTGCTGCTTTTTTTCTTCCTGGTGTCCATTTTCCGTGCTCCTTTGATTTTATCCTACCCGTGAAATATCGGCTCCAACCGATCTCAGCGTTTTTTCAATGCTCTCGTATCCCCGGTCGATATAGCATACGCCGGATATTTCAGACGTACCCTCCGCAGCCAGTGCCGCAGTGACCAGCGCCGCCCCTCCGCGTAGTTCCCCGGCGCACACTCTTGCACCGGACAGCGCAGGAACTCCCTGCACCACCGCTACCCTGCCCTCAACCTTGATGGATGCTCCCAGGCGGATAAGCTCCGGCACATGACGGTAGCGGTTCTCGAAAATGTTCTCAACGAACACCGACGTCCCCTCCGCAACGGAACTCAGCGCCGTGAACGGAGCCTGAATATCCGTCGGGAAACCCGGATATGGCATTGTGCGTATAGTCGGCGGCGCTGTAAGTCTGCGCGTGCAGCTTATGTACAGCTTTCCTCCGCCGTAGGGATATATCCGGCAGCCCATGCTTTCCAGCACCGGGAGGAATCCCATCATGTGCTCCTGACAGCACCGGGTGAGTATCAGCTCTCCCCGGGTCGCCGCCGCGCAGCAGAGGTAAGTCCCTGCGGCTATCCTGTCCGGAATAACGCTGTGCTCCGACGGCTCAAGACGCTTCACACCCTCGATGGCGATGGTGCTACCTCCGGCGCCGGATATCCTCGCGCCGCATTTGTTCAGGAATTCCGCCAGGTCAACTATCTCCGGCTCCCTCGCGGCGTTGTGGATCTCGGTGGTTCCCTCCGCGCAGGCTGCCGCCAGCATTATGTTCTCGGTCGCCCCCACCGATGGGAACGACAGCGTGACCCGCGCGCCGTGAAGTCCGCCGGGAGCCGCGCACTCCAACCAGCCGTGCTGCTCCTCAATTTCCGCGCCCATCTCTCGCAGCGCCGCCAGGTGCAGGTCTATCGGACGCGCACCAAGTTCGCACCCTCCCGGGAAAGTCAGCCTGCACCGCCGGGTGCGCCCTAGTACAGCCCCCAGGAATACGATGGAGGATCTCATTTCGCGCATGAGATTATCCGGTATTTCGTTTCCGCAGACGTTCGATGAATCCACGCAGACGGTGCTTCCATTCCTGCTGCACCTGCACCCCAGGCAGGAAAGTATCCTGCACGCGGCGTCCACGTCGGTCAGCATGGGGCAGTTGTGCAGAATACACTCCCCATGCGCCAGTATAGTAGCCGCCAGCAGCGGAAGCGCACTGTTCTTTGCGCCGTGCACCTGGATCTCTCCCTCCAGGCGCCTGCCGCCGTTTATGACCAGCTTCTGGTTGTTCGCCATAATATCACTCCTCCTGCATTGCTATGTATCCATAGTATGCCGGAGGGGGATTTTTGGTTATTCTGCGCCCTTTTCGCCCAGCAGGTCAAGTATCTCGCTGAGAATACGTCCTGCTGCGTCATTCTTCGCGGAGCGCCGCGAATTCTCCTCCATCAGCGCCAGGCGGCTGCGGTCGGAATACAGCGCGGACACTTCCTCCACAAGCCTTGCCTTCGTGAGATCCTTGTCCTCAATGAGTATTGCCGCATGTGCGTCGCTGAGGGTGAGCGCGTTGTAGTACTGGTGGTTCTCAGCCGCGTTGGGATACGGCACAAGTATCGCCGGTCTGCCTATCGCCATCAGTTCGGTGATGGTCATTGCCCCGGCACGGGAAATGATGAGGTCAGCCGCGCACATGCAGGTATACATATTGTCGATGTAATCCCGGAAAATGTGCTTTGTCTTGTCCTCGTGGGCGCCGGACTGCTCCAGGGCGCCATAAAAGAGGTCCTTACCCTTTCCGCCGTAGGAGTGTATGTGGTTTATTCCGCCGTTCTTCTCCTCCCAGGCGATAAGCTCCGCGACTGCCTCGGTAATGCGATTCGCGCCCAGGCTGCCGCCGAAGGAAAGTATCGTGAACTGGTCGGGAAGTCCCAGGCGCTTCCTTGCAGCGGAGCGCTCCTCGATCTCGATGTTGGAGCGCAGCGGATTTCCCGTGACCACGCAGTGCTCGGTGCTCTTGAGGTATTTCTCAGCGTCTGCGGTGGCGAGCAGGATCTTGTCCGCCTTCTTCGCCAGCATTCTGGTCGCCATTCCCGGGTAGGAGTTGCTCTCGTGTGTGACGGTCTTTATTCCCATCGCCGCCGCCTGACCAAGGACTGTTCCGGTGACGTAGCCGCCGGTGCCGATAACGATATCCGGCTTGAATTCCCTGAGTATTTTGCGTACTGCATGCTTTGCCGCAAACAGGTACAGATACGCAGCCTTTGCGTTCCTGCCGATATTCTGTATTGAGATCTTCCGCTGGAATCCTGCCATCTCAACCGGCGCGAAATCATAGCCTGCCTTGGTCACAAGGCGCGCCTCCATTCCCTGTGGAGTACCGATGAACAGTATCTCCGCCTCCGGGAACACGCTTTTCAGCTTGTCGGCAATGGCAAGCGCCGGATTGATGTGCCCGGCGGTTCCGCCGGCTGCAAATATCGCTTTCATGTATTATCACCTTTCAAGTTTTTACAAGGGGACATGCTGAATAAAGAAATGCGTAATTCCGCTCGTCTGAACGGGTCGGGTTTGCTCAGCATATCGCTAACTTAATTTTGCCCGTCTTGATATGGACAGCATTAATCCAATCTCGCACAGCAGCATGAACAGCGCCGTGCCGCCGTAGCTGAAGAACGGCATTGAAATACCCGTATTCGGGGCGGCGGACACATTTACACCTATGTTGAGGAATGCCTGCAATCCCACCTGGAGGGATATTCCCGTTGCCAGCATGAGTCCCATGCGGTCGTCGGATTTCCTGCCGATGTAGAAGCCGCGGAACACAAATATCAGAAACAGGAGAATTATTACAACTCCGCCGATGAAGCCGAACTCCTCGCAGCATACGGCGTAAACGAAGTCGTTCTGCGCCTCGGGGAGGTAGTAGTACTTCTGGGTGGAGTTATCGAAGCCCTTGCCCCACAGTCCGCCGGAGCCTACCGCCAGAACCGCCTGGTATGTCTGGTAGGTTTCCTTCTGCGGATCCGCCAGGGGGTCCCAGGTATTCGCGATTCTGCTCCAGAAGTAGGTGTAGTCCGAGAACATCAGCGCGATCAGCAGCACCAGCACTCCGGCGCCCAGCGCCAGGAAAACGTACCTGGTGTTGATTCCGCCTATGTAGAGCATGCACATCATGATAGCGCCCATGATGACTATTGCGGAAAGGTGCGGCTGCATCATCAGCAGGACGACGACGATTCCGAAAACGATGAACGGCTTTACAAGCCCGACGGTGAAATGCCGCATTTTCTTGTAGTTGACCGCTATGTAATACGCCAGGTAGATTATCAGTCCGACCTTGAGTATATCCGAGGGCTGGAAGGAGCCTCCGCCCGGAAGGGGAAGCCAGCGCTTCGGACCGCCCTCCATATTGCGGATACCGAACGGGATAACCAGCGCCGTAAGTCCCATGGACAGCGCCAGAAGGATATGTGCCAGCGATACGGTGCGGCGCTTTCCGAACCAGTAGGGGTGCCATTCATGCATGAGTATGCGGTAATCCACGAAGCTCAGCCCGAACATCGCGATAAGTCCGGCTATCGCAAATCCCACCTGCTTCGTCGCGTACTGGTAGGAATCTCCGCCGTTGTCGCGGTAGGAGAGCGCGTGGCTCGCCGAGAACATCATGGTGATCCCCATGACCAGCAGCACCAGCGTGATGACCAGCATGGGAATATCTATGCTGCCGCCCCAGTAGAAGATCCACCAGCGGTGCGGCTCTTTTGCCTTTTTCTCCGGGGCGGATTTCCCCCGGACAGGTCTGCGCTCCTGTTCGCCGGCCCCCTGCCGTGGAACGGCTCCGCGTCTTGCAGTTCTGCTATCTGCCGCCATTAGTGACCTCCTGAACCTGTATTACCTTGAGAACATTCCCACCGCCATGAGCACCGAGCATGCACCCAGAACCGCCGCAATCAGCGAGAATACTATGTCGATCCTGAGTTCGCTCCAGCCGCTCAGCTCGAAGTGATGATGGATAGGCGTCATCTTGAACAAGCGCTTTCCCTCTTTCGTATGATAGATCTTCTTGGTGATTTTGAAAACTGTGACCTGGATAACCACCGACAGAGCCTCGCAGATGTATACCAACGCCGCCACAAGCATGAGGAATTCAACTCCGCAGCCCACGCCCAGTGCGCATACCACGCCGCCCAGGAACATCGAGCCAGTGTCGCCCATGAATACCTTCGCCGGAGGGAAATTCCACATCAGGAAGCCTATACAGCCGCCTGCGGTGAGGAGCGCCAGAAGCCCCTCGCAGAACATTCCGAGTATCCCGGCTATGCAGGTGAACGCCGCCATGTAGACCACGGTTACGCAGGAGCACAGTCCGTCGATCCCGTCGGTGAGGTTGACTGCGTTGACAAGGTAAAGTATGACTACGCCCATTATCGGGTAGTACAGCCAGCCCAGCTCAAGGCTCCAGCCCCAGGGGAATGCTATCGCGGTGCGGGTAACTCCGCTGAGGTAGAGGGTCGCGAAATACGCCGCGATAATCAGCACCTGAATGACGATCTTCTGCATCACCGTCAGACCCTCGTTGTGCTTCTTCTTTACCTTGATGAAATCATCGAGGAAGCCCATGAATCCGAACATGACCGCCATCACCAGTCCGGAGCCTGCCCGGATAAGCTCTGTTTTGTCCTCGCCGGCGAAATTCTTTCCGCCCAGCGGTCCGAACAGAAGCACCGCGCACACGAAGCACACGCTCACTGCGATGATGAACATGATACCGCCCATGGTGGGGGTTCCCTGCTTCTTTGCCTTGTGCCACTTGGGACCTATGTCCAGAATCGTCTGCCCGTATTTCAGCTTGTGCAGAAATGGAATGAACCACACCCCGGCGAGCCATGTCAGCCCGAAAGCCACCGCCGCCGCAATAACACTAATCCAGATAACCATAATTCTTCCCCTGATCGTATTTTCAGCCGACTACCTTTTCGGCTATCTCTTCCATTTTCATTCCGCGGCTGCCCTTAAAGAGAACCGCGTCCCCGGGCCGGAGCCACTCCAGCAGCTGCGCGGTGAGCGCCGCCTTGTCAGTGGAGTGATACACCCGGAATCCGGACTGCTCCAGGCGCGCCCGGCAGTGCTCCATCTCGGCGCCGTAAAGGAACGCACAGTCTGCATTTTTCATGACATATTCCGCTACTCCGGCGTGCAGCTGTCCGGACATCTCGCCAAGCTCCAGCATATCGCCCAGAACCGCGCACTTCCTGCCCGGAACGGTCATTCCACCCAGCACGGAGAGGGAGCTTTCCATGGATGTGGGGCTTGCGTTGTAGCAGTCCAGTATCACGGTGATGTCGCCGCGCTTCTCGATACGCTGGCGCATTCCGGAAGCCTCATACCGCAGGAATGCCGGGACTATCTCCTCCGGGGTCATGCCTGCCTCGATTCCGGCGGCGAATGCCGCGAGAGCGTTCATAACGTGGTGCTCGCCCACTACCGGCAGCTTCGCGGAATAGGACTTTCCGCCGTATACCAGCGTGAATCTCTGTCCGTCGTCGGACTGGGTGATGTCCTCCGCACGGACGTCGCAGTCCGCGTTCCTGCCGTATCTTACGATACGCCTGCCGGGAATATCCACGGTTCTGAGGAACTCGTCGTCGCCGTTGAGTATCAGCGGAGCGCTCCCGGAAGCGCCGTCAAGTATCTCCAGCTTCGCCTTCAGGATATTCTCCCGGGTCTTTAAATTCTCGATGTGGCACCAGCCGATATTCGTTATAATGCAGATATCCGGCGCCGCCGCCTTAGACAGCACGCTTATTTCCCCGAGGTCGGACATTCCCATCTCGATGACCGCCGCGCCATAGCTTCCGTTCAGCCGGAAAAGCGTGCGCGGAAGTCCGATGTCGTTATTGAAGTTTCCCTCGGTTTTCAGCGTATCGTATTTTGCGGAAAGCACCGCGTACACCATGTCCTTTGTGGAAGTTTTCCCGACGCTGCCGGTAACTCCCACCAGCTTCACCGGGAATTTCATGCGGTGGTGATGAGCCAGCGCCAGCTGCGCCGCGCGGCTGTCCTTCACCAGTATCACCGGCACGGAGTGGCTTTCAGCGCCCTCCTCCCGGTCGGAAATGACCGCAGCCGCACCCTTTTCCGCAGCCGCGTCGATGAAGTCGTTGCCGTCGAAGCTCTCGCCCCTTACCGCCACGAACAGCATTCCCTTTTCTATCGTACGTGTGTCGGTGGAAACTCCGGTCACGGTAACGTCCGCGCCGATGAGCCTCCCTCCGGTGACCTCCGCTATCTCACTTGCAGTAAACATATTGCACCGCCTTACTTTATTCCGTGCGCGGCAAGCCAGTCCAGCACTATGTCGCGCTCGTTGAACGGGACGTTCTCGTCCCCTATCGCCTGGTAATCCTCATGCCCCTTGCCGCACAGCGCTATCAGGTCGCCGGGCTGCGCCGTTTCCAGTGCCCGGTGGATAGCCTGCCTGCGGTCGGTGTATTCCTCGCAGTCCTTGTCCGCAGGGACTCCGCGGCGCACGTCGTCGATGGTCTGCTGACCCGGCTCGTGCCGCGGATTATCGGTAGTTATAATGAGCCTGTCAGCGTATTCCGCCGCGATCCTGCCCATATCCGGACGCTTCCCGGCGTCACGCTCCCCTGCCGCGCCGAACACCGCAACAAGCCGGTTCTTCGCCAGCGGCTTCAGCGTGGAGAGCAGCTTCTCAAGTCCGTCGCCGGTGTGGGCGTAATCCCTCAGCACCGTGAACTCCCCCTGGTATATAGTTTCCAGACGTCCGGAAACCCCCGGGGATCTCTCCAGCGCCGCCAGCACGTCCTCCATCGGGAATCCCAGCAGGTGGCACATCACCGCCGCCTGCACCGAGTTGCTGACGTTGTACATTCCGGTCAGAGGGATCTTCGCCACCCAGCTTTTCTGCTCCGCCGGACAGGTCAGCAGGAATTCCGCGCCGTGCGGCTCCAGCCTGATGAACTCCGCGAAGTAATCCGCGCTCCCGGTCACGCTGGTGGTTATAGCTGGGATTCCGCTGCCGCGGCAGTATTCCACCGTCCTGCGCCCGTATTCGTCGTCGATGTTCACCACCATACTCCTGGACATATCCGCGAGCATTCTCTTGGCGAGGTAGTAATCCTCCATCGTGCCGTGGTAATCCAGGTGATCCTGCGTGAGATTCGTGAATGCGCCCACGGCGAAGCTCTCCGCCGCGAAGCGGTGCTGTGCAAGCGCCATGGAGCTTGCCTCCAGGAAGCAGTATTCTGTGCCGATATCCGCCATCTCCCGGAAAAGCTGATACAGCTTCCTCGGCTCCGGAGTAGTCGGTGGTCCGTCGTGGGAGTACTCAAGCCCCCTGCCGGTATCGCAGCCGACAGTCCCTATAACTCCTGTCTGGTGACCGAGCGCCCTGGTTATCTGCGCGCAGAGGTTGACCGTGGTGGTCTTGCCGTTGGTTCCTGTAACCGCGCCCAGTGTGAGCTTCCGGGTGGGTCTGCCGTAGAATGCGGACAGCACCTCCGGATACAGCCGCCGGCTCTCCGCAACATTTATTTCCGCGGAAAGCCCCAGGGGACGTTCCGTCATTACCGCGCAGGCGCCCTTTTCCAGCATTGCCGCCGCGGCGCTGTGCCCGTCGAAACTCCTGCCCTTTACGCACACGAACAGGAATCCTGGCTGGACCTCCCGGTTATCGGAGGTCACGCCCGTGACCTGCGTATTTCTCAGCACTTCCGGTATCTCCGTGATTCCGCTGAACAGTTCTCCTAAAGTCATGACCTCACCGCCTTTTAATCCGCGTAGCCGTTCACCTGGAACGTTACTTCCACCACATTACCCTTGTATGCGTCAGTACCGCCGACCGGGTACTGACTCGTCGCAACGGCGCTGTCGTTATCCGCCGCTCCGCCGGATATCTTGATGTTGAACCCGGCATTGGTTATTGCCTCGTTCGCCTGGGAAACCGTCATATTCGTGACGTCCGGGATAACGCCGGATTCCAGATCGTATTCATTCCCCAGATACAGCACCACCGTCGAGCCCTTGGGAATGCTCGTTCCGGAAGCCGGGATCTGCGTAGTTACAGTCGCGCCGCTGGCGGTATCGCCGACATAGCGCACCTCGAATCCCTCGGCGTTCAGCTTCGCTTCCGCTCTCTGGGATTCCATGCCCAGGACGTAGGGCACCGCCGCGTCCATCTTCGCAAGCTCCTCTGCGGTGTAGGTCGGGTAAATGCCGAGGTGCGGCAGACCCTCCTTGAACACAGCGGAAACTACCGGCGCAGCCACCGCACTTCCGTAGTACTGCGTGCCGGTGGGAGTATCCGCCATTACCAGCATGACTATCTGCGGATCGTCCGCCGGGGCGAACGCAGCAAAGGACGGAACGTAGGTCATTCTGTCCTCGCCGGTGGTCGCAAGGCGCTGATTGTATTCGTCGATCTTCTCGGTCGTACCGGACTTTCCGCCGATACGGTAGCCGTTGATGTATGCGTTGCTTCCGCCGTTATCATTAACAACGGTTTCCAGTATATTCCGCATGGTGGCGGAGGTTTCCTCGGAAATTACCTGGCGCTTGATACGGGTTTCTGTGGTCTGTACCACGTTCCCGTCGGAATCCAGCACCTTATCTACGACATAGGGAGTTACAAGGTAGCCGCCGTTGACGATAGCGCAAAGCGCGGTCGTCATCTGAAGCGGAGTAACCTTGTTGGTCTGACCGAAACTTGAGGAGGCAAGCTCGACAAGTCCCATATTCTCGCGGCTGACGTAAAGGCTTCCGGATTCGCCGGGGAGGTCTATTCCGGTGGGTTCGGTGAATCCGAACGCCTCGAAATAGTCGCTGAACTTATCCGCGCCAAGCAGCTGGCCAATCTGGATAAAGCTCGGGTTGCAGGATTTCGTGACCGCCTGCTGTAACGTGAGAGTTCCATGTCCGTAGCTGGACCAGCACTTGATCTTGGTGCCTGCCACCATCTCGTAGGCTGCGCAGTGGAACGTGGAATTCAGCGAAACCACCTCTTCCTCGAGGGCGCTGGCGCAGGTCACAGTCTTGAATACCGATCCGGGGTAGTAAAGCTCGGATATCGCCTTGTTCTTCCACTGCTGCTCACGCAGGGCGGATTCCTTCTCCTCCAGCTCCTCGTCGGTGGCGCCGGAAGCCTTCATCTCCTCAAGCACCTGGTGGTCGTATGCGCCGGTGATCTCGGAGGGGTTATTCAGATCGAAGCTGGGGGCGGTCGCCATCGCCAGAACTGCTCCGGTGTTGCAGTTCATTATGATACCGCAGGCGCGGTTTATTACCTGGTGCTGGGAAACGCACAGCTCGAGGTTCTTCTCAAGGTAGTGCTGCAATACCTCGTCCAGAGTCAGAACAAGACTGTAGCCGTCCACTGCGGAATAATACGCGTCGCTTGCGCCCTTCAGTTCCCTGCCGTCGGCGGAAACGTTGTATACCGCCTTTCCGTCGGTTCCGGAGAGAAAATCGTCATAGTACGCCTCAAGTCCGTACACGCCGTCGCCGTCGAAGTTTGTGAATCCAATGATGTTGGAGGCAAGCGAGCCGTTCGGGTAATATCTCTTGGAAGTCGGCCAGAGGTGGATATCGTCGGAATTCAGCCCGTTCTCGTTCATGAACGCCGTGATCTCGTTCGCCTCGGGCTTCTCCACCTTGCGCTTCACTATGTAGTATTGGCTGTTCAGGTCGGTGCGGCACTTTGAAAGGATCGTGTCGTAATCCACGCCGAGTATGTCGGAAAGTCCCTTTGCGACTACTTCCGCGCGGTCCTGATACGGCTCAGGAGTTTCGCCCTTTTCGATAAGTTCCTTCGCCTTCTTGTCGTATTCTTCCTTCGCGGCAGTATTTGACAGGTCGATATTATGCGGAGATATCGTGATATCCCACACGGTGGAGCTTTGTGCCAGCACTGTTCCGTTGGAATCATATATCGATCCGCGGTTCGCCTTCATGACCACCACGGACTGCTGCTGTCCGGTCGCGAGCATGCGCCACTTGTCCCCGTCCAATATCGAATACTTCAGCAGGAACAGTCCGACGTAAGCCGCCACTATAACAATGAATCCAAGCACGACGATCTGCTTCGTGGAAGAGTTCCACAGGCGCGGTTTTTCAGCCGCCTCCTGTTCCTTTTTGGATATTGCCTTCCCGACCGCCTTCATGCCTTTCCAGAAACCCATACAGAAGATACCTCCAAACGACCGCTTGGTCAATAAAAACAAAAAGCAAAGCCGACTTCAGCCGTGCGACGCACAGCAAAGATAAGCCGACCTTGCCCAGATCATTCCGTTGCCGGCAAGTATAGGGTGCAGACAGCGTGTCCCTGCTCACCTCTATATTATGCCATCAGAAGCCGATGTATTCCAGCAGATCCCCGAACCAGTCCGCAATGGCGGTGAAGATGTTACCGCTATCCTCTGGGCTGACCTCGATAAGATCCTCAGTGTTCACGCTGAGGTAGTTTATCTGGGAATTCGTGACCTTGCTCATGCCAAGCTCAGTCGCGGCATATTCCTCGATATAGCTGATGTTGACCTTGCTGTCCAGTCTGCTCTGCAGGAGAGAGTTCTCGTCCCGTGCCTCGGCAAGCAGCTTTTTCTGGTCGTCCACCTTGCGTGCGATATCGTCCGCCCTTGTATTCTGGACGTTCACTGCCCACAGTGCGCCGAAAGCCGCCACTGCGCAGAGCACGATACCAAACTTGGAGCCTGTCCGGGACGCCGAGTGCTTATTCATTTTTATCTCACTGGCACGGCGCTGTCTGTCCTGCTGACGCTCATGCTCCTTACGGGCAGTGTTGTCAAAGTGTGACAGGTCGTATGCAAGATTTGATTTGTCGATCTCCGGAAGCATCTGCTCACCTTCCTATAATTAATCTTCAAACGGCGTATTGCGGATCTTTTCGATCACCCTCAGCTTTGCGCTGCGGCTGCGCGGATTTGACGCCAGCTCCTCAGCGGAAGCGGTCACAGGCTTCTTTTCCAGCAGCCTGCCCATTGGCTTCTTTCCGCATACGCACACCGGGAATTCCGGCGGACATGTGCAGCCGGTGCAGAATTCCCTGAAGCGGTTCTTGACTATTCTGTCCTCCAGCGAATGGAATGTGATCACCGACATTCTGCCGCCCTTTTTCAGCGCGGCGAATCCGTCCGTCAGCGCCGTTTCCAGTACGTCAAGCTCGTGGTTCACTTCTATCCGTATAGCCTGGAAGCTTTTCCGGCAGGGATTCTTCTCCCTGCGGTATGCCGCCGGCACGCTCGCCTTGATTATCTCCGCAAGCTGCCCGGTGGTTTCAATCGGGGCGGTCAGCCGGGCGTTAACTATGCCTCTTGCTATCCGGTTCCCGAATTTCTCCTCGCCGTAGTCAAACAGTATCCTGGCGATCTCTTCCTCGCCGTATTCGTTCACAACGTCCCGGGCGGAAAGCCCCTCGCCGCTCATTCTCATATCAAGCGGCGCGTCATTGTGGAAGGAAAATCCGCGTTCCGCCGTATCAAGCTGGTGAGATGAAACCCCCAGGTCCGCAATGATGCCGTCCAGAGCGTTTACCCCCAGCTCCGCCAGCACCGATTTTATCTCGCTGAAATTGCTCCGCACGAAAGTGACTGGATAGCCCTTTAACCGCTCCCCAGCGGCTTCAAGCGCCTCCCTGTCCTGGTCGAAGCATATCAGTCTGCCGCCGTCCAGGCGCTTTGCAAGTTCCAGGCTGTGACCGCCGCCACCGGTGGTGAGGTCCGCGTAAACGCCCTTTGGGTCTGTGAACGCGCCGTCAACCGTTTCATGAAGCAGCACCGAAACATGTGAAAACTCCATCAGATACCGATCTCCTCGGCAAGCGCCGCGATATCCTCAGTGGATATGCTCTCTGTGTAAGCCCTGTACGCCGCCTTGTCCCATATCTCGGCATGGTCGTCCATTCCGACGACGACTACCTCGGAGGTAAGTCCGGCATAGGCCCTCAGCGCCGGAGCAATGGCGATCCTGCCCTGCTTATCCGGCTCTGCCTCGCACGCCCCGCCGAAGAGGAAGCGCTCAATCGGGAGCCTTACCTTCTGCGGCTTTCCCTTCAGGGATTCCCTGAGGGCGTTCCAGCTGTGCTCTGTGTGTACTGTCAGGCAAGCTTCACCTATAGTCTTGGAAATATAGAAATGTTCGCCCAGCTCCTCGCGGAGCTTCGCCGGAAAGTTCATGCGCCCTTTTGAGTCTATGGTGTGCTCGAACTCGCCGTACATCTCTATTCCCCCTTTCCATGGCTGTAGTCCCCTGTGAAACCGCCAATTGCCGTCCTCCTCGGGCGGCTTTTTCCGTAGATGCTGTAATATATTTTCCCAGCTAAATGTAAATATGTGGGTCGGCAGAAGTTACGTTCGTGGTAATTTAATGTTTTTTACACCACTTTAGTGAAAACTTCACCACTTTCACCCACAATTAGTATACACCGTTTTCAACATTTTTGCAAGTGTAAGTTGAAGGAAACAGGCAAAAATAAAAAATGAAATTTTGTTCATATTTTTGTGCATATTGCACAAAAAGGAGCCTCCAAACAGGAGGCTCCAACGAGAATATTCGTTCAAAAAATCAACATATCACTATATATCGGCAGACAGTTTCAGCTTTTCAACAACATATTGTACCCAATGTTGAAATTTTCCGAGGATCCGCAGGATTTCAACAATACCGGCTTTCAGTGGATTCTACAACCGTATCAGAACCACGGCAGATAAGCGCACGCCACCGCGAACACCAGCGACGGGAGCATATCCGCCACGCGGATCTTCTTCCCCCACACGAGGTTCACTCCCACGCAGAAGATGAGCACGGAGCCCACCAGCGACAGATTATTCAGCGCCGCCGGGGTCATTATCGGCTCCAGCAGCCTGGAAAGTGCCGTGACAGTCCCCTGGAACACCGCCACGGGGATTGCCGAGAAGATACACCCCTTGCCGCTCCCGGCTGTCATAACCACTATTATAACCAGGTCCAGCACCGCCTTGGCGAACAGCGTGGAGTGATCCCCGAGGATTCCGTCCTGGATAGATCCCACCACCGCCATCGCGCCTATGCACACGGTCAGGGAAGCTGTGACGAATCCGTCCACGAATCCGCCGTCGCCCTCGCTGTGAGTGACCTTCCGGAGCCATGTCCCGAAGCGCTCCATCGCACCCTCGATATTCAGCAGGGAGCCGACAAGTCCGCCCAGGACAACGCTTGCAATCAGCATCATCGTGCCGCCGGAACTGAGCATGCCGTCCGCAGAGGAAGTGAGCATTTTCTCCATCGCCCCGGCTATCCCGAGGAATATCACGCACACTCCGCACGCCATCATTATGGTTTCCTGTACGCGCGGCTTTATCAGCTTCCCGAAGAGAAGCCCGGCAAGTCCGCCCAGGATTATCGCCGCCGCATTTACTATCGTGCCAAGTCCCGGCATTGTATCGCTTCCTTTTGTTCTTTATATCTGTCAGGACAGGCGTCCCTTGAAGTCCTCATAGCCGAACTTCTTTATCAGCTGCACTTCGCCGTTTTCTTTCAGCAGATAGATGGACGGCAGGGACATTCCGTTAAACGTATTGTTCTTGCACATGGAGTAAATCGCCATATCGCCGAATACCAGCCGCTCGCCGCCCGTCAGCCGCTCATCAAATGAGTAATCCCCGATGATATCCCCGGCAAGGCAGGTATTTCCGCCAAGTCGGTAGGTGTAGGGCTTCTCGCCGGGCTTCCCTGCACCGGCTATCTCCGGGCGGTAGGGCATTTCCAGTACGTCCGGCATGTGGCAAGCCGCAGAAGCGTCCGTAATCGCGATGTCACAGCCGTTCGCAAATGTGTCAAGAATCGTCGTGACGAGCCAGCCGGCGTTCAGTGCGACAGCTTCGCCAGGCTCAAGGTAGACTTCCAGTCCGTAGGTTTCGCGGATACGCTTCACGTTTTTTACCAACTTTTCGACATCATAACCCGGCTTGGTTATGTGATGTCCGCCGCCGAAATTCAGCCACTTTATCCTGTCGAACATGAATCCGAATTTCTCCTCCACATGCGGGAGAGTACGCTCCAGGGTATCCGCGCCCTGCTCGCACATCGTGTGGAAGTGCAGTCCGTCAATGCCCTCGTACAGCGCGGGATCCTTCCGGAATTCCTCCAGCGTGCAGCCGAGCCGGGAGCCGGTGAAGCAGGGGTTATAAATGTCCGTTTCGATCTCGCTGTACTCCGGATTCACGCGTATCCCTGCCTGTATGTAGTGCGGATTCGAACGCACCCTGTCCCGGAACTTCGCCCACTGCCGCGGTGAATTGAACACCATGTGGTCGCAGATCCGCAGGAGCTCGTCGAAATCCTGCTCCGGGTATGCCGGGGAAAAGACGTGATTCTCGCGCCCGAACGGCTTCGCCATTTCCTCGTAGCCAAGCTTCGCTTCGTAAATTCCGCTCGCGGTCACGCCGTCGAGATACTGCGCTATCATCGGATAAACCGCGAACGCCGAGAACGCTTTCTGCGCCAGGAGTATCTTGCACCCGGCTTCCTCGCGGACGTATTTCAGAAGTTCGAGATTCTTCCGCAGTGCTGCTTCGTCAATGACGTAGCAGGGAGTTTCTACTTTGTATTTCCAGTCCATTGTGTTCCTTTCTTGTGTGTTGAAAAATTATCTGAACGGTAAACGGGAATTTCATTGTGTGAATGTAAATTTACAGGACATCGACCACACCGATTTGAATCGGCAACTGTCAAGTGCCGGACGATGGTTCGGTGATATGCCAACAGTTTATGCGGTACGAAAGGGGCATCCATGTTTCAAATCAAGCTATTAGTTGTCCTGCCCCGGAGCAATCCATTTGTAATTTTTGGGAACACCCTCACACAGGCGGTTTATGCATTCCATTGTTGTTCTGCCTCGAGGGTATGCATAAAAGAATTGTATTATACCGTTACCGTCAACAGCAAGCGGACCGCCCATTGTATTTCCGCACAAAACCGTTGGATGCTTACGGGGATTCCTTTTTTCCAACACATGGTCCATAATCTTATTTTGCTCCAAGATTTGTTCCAACGAATAAAAATACCAGCAATCCCTGTCAAAATTAAAATCCAGACCGCTGAACTCTGCGAAAAAATCAAGCTGTTCCTTAGACAACTCGATTCCGCGTCGATTCAGCTCTTGTTCAAACGCAGTTGTGTCGATATGCCTTCCCTCGTACCAGCCGAAAAACCGTAGCATATCGTATGTTCGTTGTTTGATTTCAGGATGGAAGTCATATTCAACCGAAGTAATATAATCAAAGAAATCTTCCTCACTTTCTGCAATTAGCTTGTGATTTTGGTTATAAAACTTACCATACTCGGAAATATAAAATTGCTCAATCCTTCCAGAACAATTTGAGATAAATCCTATTGAATTTACGGTGCAGCCTATATTTTCCCAATTTTCGATGCAGTTCAGCCACCGCAAATCAATTTCAAGTTCATCTCTTGATTTTGTTTCTATACGGTTAAAGTACAGATGTCCTATCCCTGAAAAAAAGCTTACAATTTTCTCGGTTTTGATTACACCGTCATATGCTTTACTTATCCGGTCATTTATCTCGTCTTCCGTGTACGAGTCATGAAATGAACCGGCTTGATTGGACACATACTTAAGAAATTCTAATCTTGTCATAATACATCCTCCATAGTTGGTCTCCTGAACAAGATATTGAGCACCTCTTAGACTTTCTATACTCACTCAAAAAGCAAAACGCAGGCAGGCAAACGCCCGCCTGCGCGATGATCGTTTATCAGTCAACCAGTACCGGGTCAAAGTCCTCCTCCCACGGAAGTCCCCACTTGTTGAGGTTCTCCATGAAAGGATCCGGGTCCATCTCCTCGACGTTGTAGACGCCGGGCTTCTTCCACTTCCCGGTCAGCACCATAGCCGCGCCTATCATCGCCGGAACGCCGGTGGTGTAGCTGATAGCCTGGGAGCCTACCTCCTTGTAGCACTCCTGGTGGTCGCAGATATTGTAGAGGTAGTAGTGCTTCTCCTTGCCGTCCTTCTTGCCGATGAAAATGCAGCCGATGTTGGTCTTGCCTACAGTCCTCGGACCGAGGGAAGCCGGGTCAGGGAGCACAGCCTTCAGGAACTGAAGCGGAACTATCTCCCTGCCCTCGTACATGATGGGCTTGATGGAGGTCATTCCAACGTCCTCCAGGCACTTGAGGTGAGTGAGATAACTCTGACCGAATGTCATGAAGAAACGAATTCTCTTGATACCCTTGATATTCAGCGCCAGGGACTCCAGTTCCTCGTGGTGAAGCAGGTACATGTCCTTTTCGCCGACGCCCTTGAAGTTGTAGACGCGCTTGATTTCCATGGGCTTGGTTTCTACCCACTTGCCGTCCTCAATGTAGCTTCCGTTTGCGGATACCTCGCGGATATTTATTTCCGGGTTGAAGTTGGTAGCGAACGGATAACCGTGGTCGCCGCCGTTGCAGTCCAGGATATCAATGTAGTTTATCTCGTCGAACTGGTGCTTCATGGCGTAAGCGGAGAATACACCGGTAACTCCCGGGTCGAAGCCGCAGCCGAGAATCGCGGTAAGTCCTGCCTTCTCGAAGCGCTCGCGGTAAGCCCACTGCCAGCTGTACTCGAACTTCGCGGTGTCCTCCGGCTCGTAGTTTGCGGTATCGAGGTAATTCACGCCAGCCGCAAGGCACGCGTCCATGATATGAAGATCCTGATAAGGAAGCGCAACGTTGATGACGATCTCCGGATTATAGCTCTTGATGAGCGCGGTCAGCTCCTCAACATTGTCAGCGTCAACCTGCGCCGTGGAAATAACGGTCTTGGTGGTGGGCTGGAGCTTCTCCTTGAATGCGTCGCACTTAGCCTTGGTGCGGCTCGCTATCATTATCTCCGTGAAAACATCGCTGTTCTGGCAGCACTTGTTTATTACTACTCCGGCAACGCCGCCGGCGCCGATTATCATTGCTCTGCTCATTGTAATTTCCTCCTGTATTCAGTTTCAGTTCTTATGATATTCCGGAACGACCGCGTAAAATACCAGGTCGCCGTCGCTGTCGTTGATAAGGCTGTGGGAATGTCCCTCCGGGCAGTAGGTGCACTTACCTGCGGAAAGCTCCTCGTAAACGCCGTCGCACAGCATTTTTCCGGTGCCCTCCAGGATAAACACTATCTCGCTGTTTCCCTCGTGGGTGTGCAGTCCGATGGAAGCACCCGGCTCCAGTCTGCCGCGCATTATCTTGTTGGAATCGTCTGTGAACATCTTCGCGTGGAACGACTTTTCGCCGCCCTTGAAACGCTCCAGTTCCTTTTCCTCCATGGTATTGAAATCTATCAGCATGACATCACCTCATTTTTCCGCCGGTTTTGTTTCACGCAGGACGTCCCGTACATTATTCGGCAGCGCGAAGCAGCCGCTGTGGACGTACTGGTTGTAGTACTTGGTTTTCAATCCCTGCGCGATCCACCAGTCCGCGTGCTGATCCTGCACCGGGTGGAATCGCTTGCTCGCGAATCCGAACAGCCAGTGCCCGGAGGGGTAGGTCGGGATATGCGCCTGGTATACCAGCGATATCGGGAAGAAGCTCTTGATACGGCTGTGCGCGCGCTTCATTATCTCGGCGTACTCGTCGTAGAATGTGCTTTCATGCTGGTTCACAAGGATTCCGTTTTCGTTCAGCGCCTTGTAGCAGTTGCCGTAGAACTCCTTTGTGAACAGACCCTCGCCGGGACCGAACGGGTCGGTGGAATCCACGATTATCAGGTCGTACTCGTTATCCTTTCCCCGTACGAATTTCAGTCCGTCCTCGTAATATATGTGCACGCGCGGATCGTCCAGCCTGCACGCGGTCTGCGGCAGATATTCCTTGCAGACCTCAACGACACGCTGGTCTATCTCCACCATGTCGATGTGCTCAACGGACTTGAACCGCGTCAGCTCCCGGATAGTTCCGCCGTCCCCGGCGCCGATCACCAGCACGCGCTTTATATCGGGATTCGTCGCCATCGGGACGTGGGTTATCATCTCGTGATAGATGTACTCGTCCTTTTCCGTCAGCATGACAAATCCGTCCAGCACCAGGATTCTGCCCAGCTCCACGCTGTCGAGAATGTCTATCTGCTGGTACCTGCTTTTCTCACTGTACAGATGCTGTTTTACTTTAATGGAGAACCGTATGTTGTCCGTATGGTTCTCTGTAAACCAAAGCTCCATTGTTTTTTCCTCCAGTTCAGCCAAAATGCATGATTTGAAGTATATGTCCGCCTTTCACCCTGACATTATAGCTTTTTCCCTCTCTGAGCTTTTCAAAGAGTTCCTCACTCACATATTTCGTATGAACGAACCGTCTGCCCTCATAATAGAAATCGACCGTATGGCAGTCGTATTCACAAAAACCATTAGTGTGCCTAAAACTTAGGAAAACCCTCTCGGTGTGACGTGTGACCCGCTTTTTTACTATGCAGACCTTTCGCACACGTCCCTTGTATATTCTGCCGTAAAATATCCGCCAGAATATCAAAAGCGCTAGTATAACTATAAAGCATATGCCAAACAGTGTTCCATCTCCGAGGGTTATTGTGAAAGGTGAGTTGTGCATTTATTTCACCACCTGCAAGTACTCCACGTTCATATCCCGGCAGCCGGTAAGGGAGCAGCCCTTTTCCTTTGCGAACGCGATGTAATCCAGAATATCCTGCGTGATACGCTCGCCCGGCGCCAGAATCGGGATTCCCGGCGGATAGCACATGACGAATTCGCTGCACACCCTGCCGGCGGTCTTCTCAATCGGGATAGTTTCCTGCTCGGCGTAGAACGCCGCCTGCGGAGTCATCTCAAGTATCGGGTCGATGTATTCGTGGTCGTAAAGTCCAGCCGGGGACTTCCCGTGGAACTTCTTGATAAGGTTCAGCGCGCCGAGGAGCCGCTCTATTTCAAGCGCGCGGTCGCCGCCGGTGATTATCGCCAGGATATTGCCGATGTCGCCGAACTCAATCTGTATGTCGTATTCGTCGCGCAGCAGGTCGTAGACCTCGATTCCTGCAAGTCCCATCGCCCGGGTGTGGACGGAAAGCTTCGTCTTGTCGAAGGCGTAGAACGCGCCGCCGTCGCAAAGCTCCTCGCCGAACGCGTAATAGCCGCCGATGGCGTTTATCTCCTTCCGCGCGTAGTCCGCAAACTCGATGGTTTTCGCGTAGAACTCCCTGCCGTGGAGGGCAAGGTTCTGCCGCGCCAGATCAAGGGAAACCATCAGCAGGTAGCTTGCGCTGGTGGTCTGGGTCAGGTTGATTATCTGCCGGACGTAGTTGGGGTCTATCCCCTTTCCGAGCAGCAGAAGTGCGCTCTGGGTAAGGCTTCCGCCGGTCTTGTGGACGGGCACCGCCGCCATATCCGCTCCGCAGCTCATTCCGGACGGGGGAAGCCCCTCGCCGAAATAGAAGTGCGTTCCGTGTGCCTCGTCGCACAGCACCTTTAATCCGTGGCGGTGGGCGATCTCGACAATGCTCTTCAGGTCGGAGCATATGCCGTAGTAGGTCGGATTATTGACCAGCACCGCCTTGGCGTCGGGATTGGCGACTATCGCCGCCTCCACCTCCGCCGGAGTCATTCCCAGGGGGATACCCAGGTCGTTGTTTACGCCCGGATTTACGTAGACCGGGACCGCGCCGCAAACTACCAATGCGTTTATCGCGCTTCTGTGCACGTTCCTCGGGAGAATTATCTTGTCCCCCGCCTTGCAGACGGACATCACCATCGCCTGCACCGCGCCGGTCGCGCCGTTCACAATAAAAATCGTGTTCTCCGCGCCGAAAGCGTCCGCCGCATATTCCTGCGCTTCCTTGATTACGGAAACCGGGTGGCAGAGGTTGTCGAGGGGTTTCATGGAGTTCACGTCATTCTTCATGCAGACCTCGCCGAGGAAATCCCTCAGCACCTTGTTGCCGCGTCCACCCTTGTGCCCGGGCACGTCAAACTTTACGACGCGGTCCTGCTGATATTCCTTCATCGCCTCGTACAGGGGCGCACGGGTATGATCAAGCCGCATTATGCTCACCTCTTTAATAGATGTTCATTCCGCTGAAGATCTCGATCATTTCCCGGCGGAGGTTGTTGGTGATCTCAAGCCGCTGCTGGGGGTGTATCTCGTACACGTCGGAGTTGAACAGATAATTCTGAAGCTCGATCTCCTTGATCAGCATTTTTGTGTGGAATATATTCGACTGGTACACATTGACGTCAATGGCGTCGTACTTCGTCAGAGTGTCCGGATTTATGTAATCCTGGATAGAAGTTATCTTATGATCCATGAAATATTTCTTTCCGGTGACGTCCCTCGTGAAGCCCCGGACGCGGTAATCTATCGTGATGATATCCGAGTCGAAGCTGCCGATAAGGTAGTCAAGCGTGTTCAGCGGAGATATCTCGCCGCATGTTGCGACGTCGATGTCAACGCGGAACGTGGAAATAGCCTTGTCCGGGTGATACTCCGGGAAGGTGTGCACCGTGATATGACTTTTGTCAAGATGTGCGTGAACGGTATCCGGCTGGATACTGTTCCTGTTAAAGAAGCCGGCGCCCTTGTTGCAGGAGCCGTCAACATGTTCGGGGTCAATATGTCCCTCCGCAAAGAGAATATTGACAGAGGCCCCCTGCGGATCATAATCCTGCTTTGAGATATTCAGGATAGTCGCACCGATCTTCTCGGTGACGTCACAGAGGATCTTTGTGAGCCTTTCGGAATTGTACTGCTCGTCGATATAGGCGATGTAATCCCGCTGCTCCCTCTCACTTTTTGCATAGCACACATCATAAATGTTGAAGCTAAGTGTTTTTGTGAGGTTGTTAAAGCCATATAAAGCCAGCCTGGAGCTGCCGCCGCCAGGAACTGCTTCTGCCTTTTTCTCCAACCCTAACATCACGACCTTTCGGTATAATAAGTTCCTGCATGTTCACTTCAAGGGTGACATCTATGCAGTCAAAGTTAGTATAACATAAAAAGCCGTGATTTGCAACATTTTTTCGATATTTTTTTGTGAAACTCTATTAAATGCAAGTAAAGACAGCCTCATTGACAAAATTGCCGTAATGTGGTAAAATAAAGTTAAAACAAGCGATTTTGAAAGGAGGCGCGCATGGCGATTTTCCATCAGAGCAGCGGACGCTTCAGTTACACAAGAACCGGAGAATTCCGGGTGCGCTGTAAAGCGGAGACTTCGCTGACGATTTTCTTTATTTTACTTATTCCAGCCGGAATAATCCTGGTGGCATTTCTGACGAATGATTATTTGAAAGAAGTGCCGCAGCTTGGCGAACTTCTGAGTTATGTGTACAGCTTCTGGGGAACGCTGTGCCTGTTCATCATAGGGGCAATCCGTGCCGGAGTGACCTGCAAATACTACGCCGACCAGAACGAATTCAAGATCACCGACAACCACAAACACACCGAATATCTGTTCTATTCCGATATCGTGAGCGTGGACTACGATCCGATAAAGCTGTTCAGCTGCGTCCCCCGGGGATTTCGCGTGACCATCACCACGGAATACCGCACGATCGTGTACGACTATCTCTTTTTCGGGAACTTCGGCTCCTCCTCGCCAGAGGATACGCCGTTCCATCTTCTGGAAACTCGTGTCCAGGCGGTACAGGAACCACTCACCCCGGACGAACATATAGCAGAACTGAGAGATGACAGGGAGGGATTACTATGACAGGACGCCAGGCATTCGAGGAGCGCTTCGGATTCCGCACCAGGGGCGAATTCCGGGTATGCGGCATATTTGAGATACCCCTCACCATTATGGCTCTGCTGATGATGGCAGGCGGAAGCGTGGTGCTGATCGTCGTTATGGCAAACCCGGAAACGGCTTTCGGAGGGACTTTCGGAGCGCTGCCGTTCGCAATAGTCATCTGGGTAATGCTGTGCTGGTGGCTCGTCCGGATAGCCCACAGCGGAGTCCCCTGCCGCTACGAGGGCGATGACAATGAATTCCGCATAACCGACAACCATAAACACACCGAAATATTCTACTATCCGGACGTCACCGGAATAGAATACAAGCCGCTCAGATACCTGAACAAACGCCAGCGCGGATATACCGTGACGATAAAAACGAAATACCGGGCGGTTAAATACCAGTACATCGCCAACGGAAGACAGCGCGTAAATTCTCCTGCGGACACGCCGTTCTTCCTGCTGGAACAGCACTGCGGTCTGGTCCGGGATATCACGTCCGAGAACAACGAGGGGAGAACTGAATAACACATAACGGGCTGCCTGTCGCAGCCCGTTATGATATTTCCGGATATAGTTCTACACATTTGTCATTCCGCTGTATGTCGTAAGGATATCGTCCGCTATCTCGCGCTGAGTGCGGCGAGTATCCATCGCAAGCTTCTGTATGTGGCGGTGCGCCTGGCTCTCCGTGAGGTTCAGGTACTGTATCAGGCAGCACTTCGCACGGTCGATGGTCTTAGTATCCTCCAGCTGCCTGGTGAGCTTGGATTTCTCCTGCTCCAGCCGCTGAAGATTCTCCCGGGTCATCTCCGCCATTCTGACGGTCTGGAGAAGCGCCTGCTTCGTGAAAGGTCTGGGCAGTACATACGCGCCGGTGAACTTGATACGGCTCTGTACCTCGTCCGCTATCTCCGTCTTTGCGATGACGATTATCACGGCGTCCGTCCGTCCGCGGATCTCCGCCACCCAGTTCAGTCCGAAATCCGTGCGCAGCGGCGTGGATACAATGACCATGTCGTACCCCGAAAGATCAGCCGCAGAAGCCGACTCGTCGTCAAAGCAGCTGGTGATCTCCGCGCCGGTATCCTCCAGCGCTGCGGCAATGCTGCCGCAGATCATCTCGGTCTTGGCGTTGATGAATATTCTGTTCATGCGTGTGGCCTCCCTTGCGGCGGTAATTACCCCGAATGATCACAGATTGTTGACGTAAAGCTGCTTGTACGGGCTTGCGGAGTTCGGAGTCAGCTTGAAGAAGTTGGAACTGAGCAGCGTATCCACGTCATTGCCGAAATGCTTTACGAAGCGCTCCACATAATGTCTGATGGATTCCTTCTCCTCGGCAGTGTCTACCGTGCAGCACACCTGGACGGGAAGCCCCTTGGGCATTACGTCGCTGCGGATAAACATCTCGCCGCCGTGCATTCCGGTGCCGCAGAAGTGCCCCACCGGGCAGCCCTCAACGCCGATTCCGAGCACGACGATGATTCCGCCTGCCTGGTACTCTCCCAGAAAGTCGCCGACCTTTCCGCCGATAACTATAGTCGGGAACATGTCCTGATAGCTCTTCATGTGGATCCCCACGCGGTAGCCTGCATTACCCTGCACATATATCTCTCCGGAACGCATTGCGTATCCGGTGGTGTCGCCGCTGTTGCCGTGGATTATGATGGCGCCGTCGTTCATGGTGTCGCCGGTGGCGTCCTGGGCGTTGCCGTGAACGCTGATTTTCGCGCCGTTGAGGTACGCGCCCAGCGCATTGCCGGGGGTTCCCTTGATGAGGATCTCCTTGCCGGAAAGACCTGCGCCGATGTATCTCTGTCCCAGCACGTTCTCAAGCGTGAATTTCTGCTCGTCAGAGTCCCTGATCATTTTATTCAGCTCTGCATACGGCATATTCTTTGCGTCAATGATCATCTCTTTATTCCTCCCAGCTTCTCTTCCCTGCGCGCCTTGCTGAACATCATCATCTGCGGTCTGTCCTTCAGCATATCCATATCGACATCGGAAAGGTCTATGCGCTCCTTTATCATGGAGGTGTAGATTCCTGCGCGCTTTACATCGCCCATGAGAATGAATCCCTTTAGCAGACCGTCCTTGAATACCAGCTTCTTATAATTATTGCCGTTTTCCTCGACATATTCCTCTCCGTCGTAGCTTCCGGCGGTAATGATGTGGAGTCCGAAGAAACCGATGGCATTCATCGGAATGGCATTCTCGTACTTGGTTTCAGCGCCCGCCATGTTTCTTCCGGCAACCTCGCCCTGCATATACGCATTCGGCAGCAGCGCCAGAATCCTGTCGGTATCGCTGGAGGAATCGTGGCTGACGGTGCAGTCGCCGGCAGCGTAAACGTCGTCCAGCGTAGTCTTCTGGGTGAGGTCGCAGATGATTCCGCGCTCTACCTTTCCGCCGGCTTCGGATACAAGTTCGGTGTTCGGGCGGACTCCGACGGCGATGATCACCATGTCGAAATCAACGGTCGCGCCGTTCTTGAGCTTCGCGGAATGCTCGCTGAACTCGTCAACGGAGGTCCCCAGAATGAACTTGGTACCCTTGCTCTCGATATGCTTCTTCATGATGGAGCCTGCGCGGATATCCAGTATCGATGGCAGGATACGGTCAGCCATATCAACTACGGTGATGTCAGCCTTGTACTCGTTGAGCGCTTCCGCTGCCTTCAGTCCGATAAGTCCGGCGCCGATGATGAGGACCTTCATTCCGGGCTTTACTTCCGCCCTGATAGCCTTCACGCTGTCGTAGCTCATGAATGTGTGGCAGGAAGCAATCTTGTCCATTCCGTTCATCGGAGGAACGAACGGCTTGGAGCCGGTAGCCACCATCAGCTTGTCATAGGGCACCGTATTCCCGTCGGAAAGGACCACGTTCTTTGCCGCTGTATCTATCTTTGTGACCCGGGTGTCAAGCAGCGTTTCAACGCCGTTCTTCTCATAGAAATCCGGGCTGCGGTAGTAGATGTTCTTGTCCGTCACCTTGCCCATCAGCCAGTAGGAAATGAGCGGTCTGGAATAGGTGTGGTACTTCTCGTCGGAGATCACGGTGATCTTTCCGGTCTTGTCGATCTGACGGATACCCTCGATCGTTCCGACTGCCGCAGCAGAGTTGCCGATAATTACATAGTTCATATCCGTCACCTCACCTTTCCTCGAATACTATCGCGTTGTTCGGGCAAGCCTTTACGCATGCCGGCTCGCCGTGGCTGTTGCGTGTGCAGAGGTCGCACTTGCGTATCTTGTGCCCTGCCTCGTCGATCACGATCGCGCCGTAGGGACATGAGAGCACGCAGGTGTAGCACCCGACGCACTTCTCCTCGTCGCAGACGATAACGCCGTCCTGCACGGAGAGCGCTCCGGCAATACAGCCCTTTACGCAGGGGTGCGCGTCGCAGTGACGGCACTGTACCGCGAAGTTGATCTTGTCGCCCTCTTCTATCTGTATTCTCGCAACGGGCTTCTTTCCGCCGGCGAAAGCCTTTACCATATCAGGAGCGCCGCTGTTCGCTGCCGCACAGGTGAATTCACACAGATGGCAGCCCAGACACCAGTCCTCGTTCACATAAACCTTTTTCATTGTTATGACCATTCCTTTCGAGCAGTGTCAGTCTTTATTCACCTGCGTGCATTATGCCGAGGATATCGAGTTCCTTCTGATTCAGACCGATTCCGCGGAGCATGAGCCTGTTGCCGCGGAGGGACTCCAGGGAGTTGATACCCATGCCGCCCATCATTTCCTTGATCTCGTGATCCCACGCGTGAACGAGGTTCACAAGGCGCTTGTAGGCAATATCCGGATTAAGGCGCTTTACGAGGTCAGCGCGCTGTGTCGCAATACCCCAGTTGCACTTACCGGTGTTGCAGCTTCTGCACAGGTGGCAGCCCATGGAGAGCAGAGCCGCGGTAGCGATGTAGACTGCGTCCGCACCCAGCGCAACTGCCTTTACGACGTCCGCACTGCTTCTGATGGAACCGCCCACAACGATGGAGATGTTATTTCTGATACCCTCGTCGCGGAGCCGCTGGTCAACGCTCGCGAGAGCCAGCTCTATCGGGATACCGACGTTATCGCGGATCCTCGTCGGAGCCGCGCCGGTACCTCCTCTGTAGCCATCGATGGCGATTATGTCCGCACCGCTTCTCGCAATACCGGAAGCGATCGCCGCAACATTATGCACCGCCGCGATCTTAACGATAACGGGCTTCTTCCAGTCGGTGGCTTCCTTGAGGGAGAGAACCAGCTGACGGAGATCCTCGATGGAGTAGATATCGTGGTGCGGAGCCGGGGAAATCGCGTCAGTCCCCTTCGGGATCATACGGGTCCTGGAGATCTCCTCGTTGATCTTCATTCCCGGGAGGTGTCCGCCGATACCGGGCTTAGCGCCCTGACCCATCTTGATCTCGATAGCGGCGCCGGTGTCGAGGTATTCCTTGAATACGCCGAAACGTCCGGAAGCCACCTGGCAGATAGTATTGGGGCCGTACTTGTAGAAATCCTTGTGCAGACCGCCCTCACCTGTGTTGTAATATGTACCGAGCTCCTGTGCGGCTCTCGCCAGGGATTCATGCGCGTTCTTGGAGATGGAGCCGAAAGACATCGCAGAGAACATGATCGGCACGTCAAGCTCCAGATAAGGATTATGCTTGAACTCAGCCTTGCCGTTCTCGTCGTAGTGTATCTCCTGGTCCTTCTTTCCGAGGAACGTCTTGGTTTCCATCGGCTCACGCAGCGGGTCGATAGGCGGATTAGTTACCTGGGAAGCGTTCAGCAGGATCTTGTCCCAGTAAACCGGGTACTCTCTCGGATTGCCCATCGCGGAGAGAAGCACTCCGCCAGAGCCTGCCTGCTTGTAGACTTCGTCCATTACCTGCTGGCTCCAGTTTCCGTTCTCGCGGAATTCGTTCTCGTTCTTCTTTATTTTCAGTGCTCTTGTCGGGCAGAGGGTTACGCAGCGCTGGCAGTCAACGCAGCTGGTTTCGTCAGCGACCATCTTGTCCAGGTCGGGATCGTAATGGTGCACCTCGTTGGCGCACTGTCTTTCACAGACACGGCACTTTATGCAGCGGTCGTAATTGCGCACCACCTCAAACAGGGGGTTCATATAATTTATAGCCACTTGTGACCTTCCTTTCAAAACTGCTCTATCACTTATTTATCGAGGGTTACGATGATCGGTTCACCGCCGCGGGGGCTCCAGATACGGTCAACGTCCGGGGACATCGTTCTGATTGAGCACTCCTCGCTGGAGATGTATACCGTGTCGCCCTTCTCTGCGGCAACCATTGAGCGGAGCTTCAGGCGGTCGTTGAGCGCCATGAGTCCGTTGTTGAAGCCGAGGATTATCGAGAAAGGACCGGTGATGAGCAGGCTGGAATATACGTTTCTGAAATGGCGAATCTTTGCGGTTTCCTCCGGGCTGAACCTGCCGGAGTCTATCTCGCTCCAGAAAGGAGCCGCAATCACCTTTGCGACGTCATCCAGGGGCATTCCAAGGCGGCGGTGGAGGTAATCGATGATGTAGGTGATTACCTCGGTATCCGTCAGCAGGTTGCACTTGTAGCCGAACATCTCGATGAAGCGCCTGTTCGCGTCGTAAGAGGAGATCTCGCCGTTATGTACGATCGTGTAATCCAGCAGGGCGAAGGGATGCGCGCCGCCCCACCAGCCGGGGGTGTTCGTCGGGTAGCGTCCGTGGACTGTCCACGCCCAGCCGTCGTATTCGTCAAGTCTGTAGAACTCGCCGACGTCCTCGGGGTAACCTACCGCCTTGAATACGCCCATGTTCTTGCCACTGGAGAAAACATATGCGCCGTCGATCTTGTCGTTGATCTTAATGACGCAGCGCGCAACGTAGGTGCGCTCGTCCAGCTGGCTTTCTTCAAGCTTTGTGGGAAGAGGGTTCACGAAGTAGCGCCAGATAAGCGGCTCGTCAGTGATGTTCGGGTGCTTTCTGGTGGGGATACGAGAGAGGTTGATGACATCGAAGTGTCTGTCGATGAAAGCCTCGGTCTTGATCCTTGCTTCGTTGGAGTCGTAGAAAACGTGGAACGCATACTGATCCTTGTACTCCGGATAGATGCCGTAGCCTGCGTAGCCGCCGCCCAGACCGTTGGAACGGTCATGCATACAGGCGATGGAATTCACGATCACGCTGCCGTTAGTCCTCCTGCCGCTTCTGTTGATGAAGCCCGAGATGGCGCAGCCTGCAGGGATCCTGGTTTCTCCCTCTTTCTTTAACATAAGCTCACTCCTTAAAATTGACTCAGAAAAACAAGTTCCGGCAGGAAAACCGCCGGAATCTGCGTCATTCGGCGCAGCGCTGAGCCGGTTTGTCTTTCAGTATTATGCGGATCCGGCGGAGGTCCAGTGAAATTTCTCGCTCTGCGAAGTTGCAGGAGGAAACTTCGTCGTCCGGACCTTTCCGAACGTTTGTGCCCGGGCACTAACGTTTTTATCCGTGTTTAATTTACGTCCCTATTATAGCACTATTGCCTCCGGTTGTCAAGTATTTTTTGCAAGTTTCTGATGAGCAATCTTTCATTTTTGTGTATATTTGATTACATATTTTACTTTATATCCCGGTTAGCCATAGCTAATAAAGTGCTTTTATAGACTATCCCGGCGGTTTTTTCGGGCAAGAATGTAGTTTTTGCAAGAAGTAAGGCTTTCATGTTGCAATATTTTTGTAGAAACAGCCGAAATGCAAAAAATCCCGAAAAACCTGCACAAATTTCAAATAGCACTTGAAAAAAGCGCGGAAATAGAGTATAATAGTATAGTATTATTTTATTAATAAGAAAGGAACACCTAATTATGGCAGTCGAATTAAAGACTATACAGCACCTCTGCGAGCTGTCAAAGCTGAATTATGACGAAGCCGGACTTGAAAAAGTCATGGGCGAGATGGGCGACATCATCGACCTGATGGATACTATCAAGAGCTTCGACCTCACTTATGACGATACAAAGGACAACAACAGCATTTCCCTGAGCGAAGTGCGCGAGGACGTTGCTCAGCCGTCCTTCCCGACGGAGAAGCTGCTCGCAAATGCAGAAAACACCGACAACTGCTACGTTGTGCCCAAGGTCGTTGAATAATCAGGAGGTAATATATGGATATAACCCGCGCAAAGATCCGTGACCTGCGCAAGGCACTGGACAGTAAGGAGATCAGCGCCGCAGAACTTTGCGGCGAATACTTCAAGAAGATAGAAGCCGGCGACGGCAAGGTACAGTCCTACATCACCGTGACCAGGGACAAGGCTATGGAGATGGCGGCAAACGCCCAGAAGCGTATTGACGCCGGCGAATCCGCCCCCCTCACCGGAATCCCCCTCGCGATAAAGGACAACATCTGCACCGATGGCATCAAGACCACCTGTGCAAGCAGAATGCTGGAGAATTTCATTCCCCCGTACAATGCCACAGTAATTGAGAAGCTAAACGCCGAGGGCTATGTTCTGCTCGGCAAGACCAGCATGGACGAATTCGCGATGGGCGGCTCCACCCAGACCTCCGCGTTCGCCAAGACGAAGAACCCCTACGACCTCGAGAGAGTTCCCGGCGGTTCCTCCGGCGGAAGCGCGGCGGCGGTTTCCGCTTCCTTCGCTCCGGCGGCTCTTGGAAGCGACACCGGCGGCTCCATCAGACAGCCTGCTTCCTTCTGCGGCGTGACCGGAATCAAGCCGACCTACGGCAGAGTTTCCCGTTACGGTCTGGTGGCTTTCGCAAGCTCCCTCGACCAGATAGGGCCGATAGCTTCCGACGCCCGGGACTGCGCCATCATGCTCAACGCCATCTGCGCGCACGACCCCCACGACGCCACCAGCTCCAGACAGCCCGTTCCGGATTTCACCGAAAAGCTTGGTCAGTCCGTCAGCGGAATGAAGATCGCGATGCCCAAGGAGTTCTACTCCGACGACATCGACGACGATGTAAAGGCTTCCGTAATGGCTGCCGCAAAGACTCTGGAATCCCAGGGTGCGAAGCTCGTTGAGTGCTCCATTCCCGGACTGAAGTACGCTATCCCTGCGTACTACCTCATCGCCTGCGCGGAGGCGGCTTCCAACCTGTCCAGGTTCGACGGGATCAAGTATGGATTCCGCGGAGAGGGACGCACCTTCGAGGAACTTATCCGCGACAGCCGCAGCAAGGGCTTCGGCGAGGAAGTCAAGCGCCGTATCCTGCTGGGTAACTACGCACTTTCCTCCGGATACTACGACGCTTACTACAAGAAGGCGCTCGCCCTCAAGCAGGAGATCATCAAGGAATACAACGACGTGTTCGATATCGCGGACGTGATCCTGACCCCGACTGCACCCACACCCGCGTATAAAATCGGTGCGCAGGACAACGACCCGGTCAAGATGTACCTCGCGGATATCTGCACGGTCACAGTAAATATCGCGTCCCTGCCGGGAATCTCCACCACCTGCGGCTACACTGCGGACGGACTCCCGATAGGTATGTCCGTTATCGGCAGACGCTTTGACGAGCAGACTATTTTACAGTGCGCCGACGCATTCGAACAGACATTCGCGCCGTCCGCACCGAAGCTTTAAGGAGGTAATGGCATGAGCTCATATATTCCTACGATAGGACTTGAAACACACGCGGAGCTTTCCACCAACTCCAAGGTATTCTGCACCTGCTCCGCGGAATTCGGCGGCACGCCGAACTCCAGATGCTGCCCCGTGTGCAGCGGACTTCCCGGAACACTCCCCGTGCTGAACAGGAAGGCTGTTGAGTACATCATCAAGGCAGGATATGTCATGAACTGCGACATATCACGCTTTACCAAATGGGACAGAAAGAACTACTTCTACCCCGACCTGCCGAAAGCATATCAGATTTCCCAGATGCCGCGCCCGGTGTGCCTTTCCGGTAACGTAAAGATAAACGTCGGCGGCAAGGAGAAGGATATCCGCATCAACCGTATTCACCTTGAGGAGGACGCCGGCAAGCTGGTTCACGACGAAGTGAATCGTATCTCCCTCGCGGACTACAACCGCTGCGGCGTTCCGCTTATCGAGATAGTTACCGAGCCGGATTTCCACAGCGCTGAGGAAGTTGTGGCATACCTCGAAAAGATAATGCTGCTCCTTCAGTACGCCGGAATCTGCGACTGCAAGATGGAGCAGGGCTCTATCCGCTGCGACGTCAACATCTCCATCGCACCGAAGGGCAGCAACGAACTCGGCACCAGAACCGAGTTGAAGAACCTGAACTCCCTCAAGGCGATCGCAAAGGCTATTGAAGTCGAGATCGAGCGCCAGGAGGAACTCCTGGACAACGGCGAAAAGGTAATTCAGCAGACGCGCCGCTTCAACGAAGCTCTCGGCGAAACCACCGCGATGAGAAGCAAGGAGGACGCCCACGATTACCGCTACTTCCCCGACCCGGATATCCCTCCGATAATCTTCACCGAGGAGGAGCTCGAGGAGATCCGCAACTCCATTCCGGAGCTGCCGGAGCAGAGAGTTGCGCGCTATGTCGAGCAGTACGGCATCAAGAAGCCGGACGCTGACCTCATCGTTTCCGACAAGAAGATATGCGACTTCTTCGACGTTGCTATCCAGGAATACGACAATCCCAAGGCGGTCGCAAACTACATCACCGGCGAGCTTCTCCGCAGGAAGAACCTCGGCGAGGTGGACATGGACGACCTCAAATTCACCGGCAGGGAGTTCGCGCAGCTTGTTGAACTGCTCCAGACCGACAAGGTTTCGCAGTCCAACGCCAAGGCGATACTCGGCGAGATGATCGAGAACGGCGGTACTCCGAAGTCCATCGCGGACGCGAAGGATCTCTGGATCAAGGAGGACAGCGACCTGCTGGCAAAGACCGTTGACGAGATCATCGCGAACAATCCGAAGGCTGCCGAGCAGTACCGCAGCGGCGACCAGAAGGTATTCGGATTCTTCATGGGACAGGCTAACAAGGCTCTCAAGGGTCAGGCTTCCCCGAAGGCTATCCAGGAATACATCAAGAAGAAGCTTTCAGAATAATAATCAGGGCGGATTTAAAAATCCGCCCTTGAGACCGTCGAAAAAGTCACTAAAGTGACTTTTCCGCCGAACATCCGCCCTGCGCGCACGGTTTGTCGGCTATGCCGACAAACCGCACACTTGTGCGGATAGAAGTATTTTTTGACCCGGCAAAGCTGGGTCAAAAAATTAATTTCAAAAGCCCGCTTCGCGGGCAAAATTTACTTTTTCGACAGACTGAAGCTCCCTGCCGCCAAGGGCAGGGAGCTGTATTTATTCCGGAATATCACACGATCTCGCTGTTGGGCTCGCCGCTGGTGACGATTCCCTTGTCGGCGTCGATGGTGACTGCGGTGCCGGAGCGGAGTATCTGCGTCGCATTGGAGGCTCCCACGATCACCGGGATATCCAGCGTCTTTCCGACGATGGCTGCGTGGCTGTCATCGCCGCGCTCCTCGGTGATTATTCCCTTGGCGGTCTTGAGCAGGGGGAGTATCGCGTTGCTGGTGCGCGGAATTACGAGAATCTCGCCGGAATTGAACTGCTTCTGCGCTTCCTCCTCATTCTTGCATACGCAGGCGGTGGCGGTCACGGAACCTCCGGTCGCACCCGTGCCGGTAACGAGAACATCGCCGACGATGTGCACCTTCATAAGGTTGGTCGTGCCGGATACGCCCAGGGGAACGCCGGCGGTGAGGCCTTCCAGGTCGCCGTTGTGCAGGAGTCCGGCTTCCACTGCCTTCTGGACTGCGTGATGGATAAGGTCATCGGTGGAGGTCATGCGCTCCTCCGCCATCAGCGGAATTACGCCCCAGGAAAGCGCCTGCTGGCGCAGCGTGGTTTCGCTGGTGGTGCAGGAGATTATCGGGCACTCCGGGCGGTAGCGTGAGAGCATACGGGCAGTGGTGCCGGTCTTGGTGACGGTGATTATCGCGGTCGCGCCGAGGTCCATCGCCGCCGATACGGTCGCATGGGAGATCGCGGTGGATACGTTTACCACGTCCGGATTCTCCAGCTTGTAGAAGCGCTTCTTGTAGTCGATCGCCTTCTCGGTGGTTTCCGCAATGAGCGCCATGGTGCGGACTGCTTCAACAGGGTGGAGTCCTGCCGCGGTTTCGCCGGAGAGCATGATGGCGCTGGTTCCGTCGTAGATGGCGTTGGCAACGTCGGTGGTTTCCGCACGGGTGGGGCGCGGATTCTTGATCATGGATTCCAGCATCTGGGTGGCGGTAATTACCTGCTTGTTGGCGTTGTAGCCTTTCTTTATCAGCATCTTCTGGAGCTGCGGAATCTCCTCGAACGGTATCTCTACGCCCATGTCGCCGCGCGCAACCATGATTCCGTCGGCAACGTGCAGGATAGAGTCGATGTTGCGCACGCCGTCGCCGCTTTCGATCTTTGCGATGATACGGATATCCGGGCGTCCTTCCTCCTCGAGGATCTTGCGGACGGCGAGAATATCCTCGGCGCAGGTGACGAAGCTTGCGGCAACGAAGTCGAAGTTCTCCTGGGCGGCAAAGCGGATATCGCTCTCGTCCACCTCGCTGATGTAGGGCATGGAGAGCTTCACGCCGGGGACGTTCACGCCCTTGTTGTCGGAGAGCACGCCGCCGTTGAGTACGGTGCAGACGATATCGGAGGTCCCGTCGCCGTTGTCCCTGATCTCGGTGCAGCGGAGGATTATATTGCCGTCGTCGATAAGTATACGGGTGCCTGCGGCGATATCCCCGGGCAGTCCCTTGTAGCTTACGGAAGCGCGCTCAGCGGTGCCCTCCTCCTCGCGGGTGGTGAGGGTGAAGGTGTCGCCGGTCTTTATCTCGGGCTTTGCGCCGCCCTTGAATTTGCGCAGTCTTACCTCAGGACCCTTGGTGTCCAGCAGGGTGGCTACGGGCTGGCCTGCCTCCCTGGCAATGCGTATTACGCGGTCATGGTCGATCTTGTGGCTCTCGTGAGTCCCGTGGGAGAAGTTCTGACGGGCAACGTTCATGCCGTTGTCGATGAGCGCACGCAGGATCTTGTCGTCCTTTGTAGCAGGTCCCAGGGTGCATACGATCTTGGTTCTTCTCATAGTTGTATACTCCGATCTTTTTATATAGGGTCGGCATATCATGCCGGTATGGGTGAATAATGGTATTCTTGATTATTATACCATTTTTCGGGGAATAAATCAATAGCGTTATATTAAAAATCTGCAAAGCTATTGTTAAATCTATGTAAAATCCGCTTGGGTACTGTTGTATTATGAACAAAAAGGACACCGTGTTTTTATCAGATTTTCACATAGCGCACTTGAAGAATTCACGAACTCCCTGTAAAATATATATTGTAAAGCGGAGATGAAATAAATCGGGACACAGCATAGCTGCTTTACATTGATTCGCTAACCGCACCTTTTCATATAATTACCAACCAAACCAGCATCAGACCCCTGTGAGAGATCACAGGGGTTTGATGTTTATACGGAACCATAAAGAAAACCGCCGGGCAGAATGCCAGGCGGTTTTATCTGTTAATCCGGAAGAATATATTTCTTGGAGTAGTCGTTGAACTCGTCCATAAACTCGGAACGATCCAGCTTCTTCAGCTCGTTCATGTATTCGTGCGTGTCCATACTGTTGTCGTTGATCTGAATGAGGTAGACAGCGATGTTGGAGCAGTGGTCGGATACCCTCTCGAAATTCGTCAGCAGATCCTGGAGGATAAATCCAAGCTCGATGGTGCACTTTCCGGAGCGCAGACGCTCAATGTGTCTGGATTTCAGCTCGTTGCGCAGCTGGTCGATAACGTCCTCAAGGGGCTCGACGCACTTCGCAAGGTTCACGTCCGCATTGATGAAGGAATTGATCGACATGTCCAGTATCTCGCTGACAGCCTTTATCATCACCTTCAGCTCCCTGAGAGCCTGGTCGGAGAACTTTATCTTCTTGGTGTGCATCTCCCCGGCAGCTTCAATTATGTTCACCGCATGGTCGGAGATACGCTCCAGGTCGCCGATGGTGTGCAGCATCATGGATACGATCTTGCTGTCCGTTTCGGAGAGATCCTTGGAGCTTATTTTCAGAATATAGGAGCCTATCTTGTCCTCGTACAGGTCGATGGAGTTCTCGTTGTCGATGACCTCGTTGCACTTCTTCTGGTCGTATTCCATCACCACTTCAAGCGATGTGCGCAGGGTCTCCAGGGTAAGCTCCGCCATGCGAATGCTTACGTTGCGGCACTGCTCGATGGCAACGGAGGGAGTCTTGAGCAGACGCTCGTCCAGCATGGGAGCGTCCTGCTTCTTCTCGCCGGGCTTGTCCCGGACGGTAAGACAGGCGAGCCTTTCCAGCTTCTTCGTGAAGGGAAGGAAAAGCGCCGTGGTCAGTATGTTGAAGCCGGTGTGGATAACCGCGATCCCGACCGCATTCAGGGAATCCTGCATAAACGGGAGGTCAATGAACGCATTGATGAGGTAGAACACCGACAGGAACAGCACTGTGCCGATAACGTTAAAGTAGAGGTGCACCACCGCAACGCGCTTTGCAGGCTTGTTCGCGCCGATCGAGGAGATGAGCGCGGTCACGCAGGAGCCGATATTCTGACCCAGCAGAAGCGGCAGCGCAATGGCGTATGTGACCTTTCCTGTGGAGATCGCGATGGACTGGAGGATACCGATGGACGCGGAGGAGGACTGCAGCACGGCAGTCAGCACGGCGCCGGCGATAACGCCCAGTATCGGATTGGAGAACATCATCAGGATATTGCAGAAGGTTTCGTTCTGCTCAAGTCCTGCGGTCGCCGAGGACATGGCGTTCATGCCGAACATCAGCACCGCGAATCCGGCTAGTATCGTACCGATGGTCTTTTTACGGTCGGACTTTGTGAACATTATCAGTATCACGCCGATGACCGCGAGTATAGGTGTGAATGTCGTGGGCTTCAGGAGGTTCAGGACGCTGAATCCCTCGGAGCCGCTGATGGACTGAAGGCTCAGCAGCCAGCTGGTCGCAGTGGTGCCTATATTGGCGCCCATGATGACTCCTATCGCCTGTGAAAGCTTCATCAGTCCGGAGTTCACGAATCCGATTATCATTACGGTCGTGGCGGCGGAGGACTGGATAACCGCGGTGATTATCGCACCAAGTACCACACCCTTGATGGGTCTTGAGGTCGCCTTTTCAAGCCAGTGTTCAAGCTTTCCGCCGGCGAGTTTTTCCAGGGCGGCGCTGAGGGTGTGCATTCCGAAAAGGAACAGCGCTATACCTCCCAGCAGGTTCAGTACATCATAGACACTCATTTCAATTCTCCCATGTTGAACGATCTTTCTTTATCGTCTGGATTTTACATTGTTTTTTCCCATACAACATAATTATACATGATTTTTCTGAAATTGTACAGTGGTTTATCGAAAATTTAATATAATTTTGTTTTTTTGTTGATAAAGCACAAATCCGCCCGGGTGTATTGTGCGGATATTTCTTAATGCAGGAAACGATGGCAGAATAATTGGAAATATTCTGGCTAAACTATAACCGAGCCGGGACAGGGTGTTCCCATGGAACCGAAAATTCTGACCTGAAAAGAAAGGAAATATCATCATGAAAAAAGACAGAAACAAGAAATCGCTCAACACAAAGGCGTTCGCGACCGCGGCGATACTCGGGGCGGCGGCTATCGCGGCTGCTTCATACGCGGCGTATAACCGCGCCATGAGCGGACTTACTCCCACCACCAGCACCACAAGCCAGAATACATGGGTGTTCAGCGCTCCGGAGGATACGCCCGTGGACGTGCCGCAATCCGGGGTGGAGCGCGAGGAGAGCAGCGTTCCCGAGGTTTCCGAAGCGGCGGCGGACATCGCCACCCAGGAGGCTGAGGAGGTCAACAAACCCGTGAAATCCGAGGCGCGCAACATCATGCCGGTGGAGGGCGAGGTTTCCCACCCGTTCAGCAATGGTGAACTGGTGAAATCCGAAACGCTGGGAGTATGGAAAACCCATGACGGCTGCGATATACTCTGTCCGCTGGGTACTGACGTGCGCTCCATGTCCGCAGGCACCGTCACCGAGATCAAGGACGACCCCCTGTGGGGAATCGTGGTCGTTATCGAGCAGGACAACGGGCTGACTGTGGAATACTGCGGACTGTCGAAGGAGCTTGAGATCAAGACCGGGCAGCAGGTGAGCGAGGGCGCGATCATCGGCAAGACCTCCGACACATGCCAGGTGGAAATCGTCCAGCAGCCGCACCTCCATCTCGGGGTGAAGCAGGGCGGCAAGTGGATCGACCCGATGTCCGTTATCGGCGGTTGACAATTCCGCGCAAATACCTTATAATAAATGGTGCACTTAGATGTGCACCATTTTTTTCGGAAATGAGGACTGCGGTAATGAAGCTTGTGATACAGCGCTGCGAGAGCGCTTCGGTGAGCGTTGACGGAAAGATCGTCGGACAGATAGGTCAGGGATTCCTGGTGCTGCTCGGTATCGGGCAGGAGGACACCGAAGCGGACTGCGACCGCCTGGCGGCTAAGATGATCGGGCTGCGGATATTCTCGGACGAGAACGGAAAGACCAACCTCTCCCTGAAGGACGTCGGAGGTTCGCTGCTGGTGATTTCGCAGTTCACGCTGTACGCCGACACCCGGAAGGGGCACCGCCCGAACTTCCTCATGGCGAAGGAGCCGGTGGAGGCAGAGCGCCTTTACAGGTACTTCGTGGAGGTCTGCCGGAAGTCCGTGCCGGAAGTGCAGACCGGAGAATTCGGCGCTGATATGAAGGTCAGCCTGGTGAACGACGGTCCGTTCACGATCATTCTGGAATAAAACGATCCCCCTGCGTGAATCATTCTCCGCAGGGGGATATTCATGCTCCGGCTATCTTCCCGTCCGCTATCCGGATAAGGCGCTCGGCGTGCCGGGCGGCGTTCTCGTCGTGGGTTATCATGACGATGGTCTTTCCGCACAGGTGGAGCGCTTCAAGTATCTCGCAGATTATGCGTCCGGAGCGGCTGTCCAGGTTTCCGCAGGGCTCGTCCGCCAGTATCAGCGACGGGCGCGCCGCTATCGCCCGTGCTATCGCGGTGCGCTGCTGCTGTCCTCCGCTCATCTCGCTGGGACGGTGGTCGGCGCGCTCCGCAAGACCTACCTGCTCCAGTGCTTCCAGGGCGGCTTCGCGGCGCTGCTTCCGGGGGACTCCCCGGTACATCAGCGGAAGCTCTACGTTTTCCCGGGCGGTCAGGGTCGGTATCAGATTGAAGCTCTGGAACACGAATCCTATCCGGCTGCCGCGGATTCGGCTCAGCTGGCTGTCGTCCATCTTCGGGACCTCCTCCCCGTCCAGGATATAGCTCCCGGAGGTCGGGGAATCAAGGCAGCCAAGTATGTTCATCAGCGTGGATTTCCCGCTGCCGCTGGCTCCGCATATCGTGACGTACTCCCCGTCCGCGATGTCAAGGCTCACTCCGTCAAGCGCCTTTACGGTGGTCCCTCCCACCGTGTAGTACCGGCGCAGGTCTACTGCTTTTATCGGCATGTGCATTCCTCCTCTGGAGATATTCTGCACATATCAGGTGGGATTATACGCCGGGTTTTTCCTGCCGCCCGTCGGGGTGCACCCGGAACAGCTTTGCGGCGTGCGGCTCCTTCAGAAGGAATATCGTGCCAAGTACCGTGAACGCGAATTCCGGCAGCATGTACGCGCTGTTGTATGCGAGGGAATACAGCACCGGGTTCCATTCCTCCGGCGCCCAGCTGGCGAAGAATATCGTTCCGCTGATGAAGTGGCTGACCAGCCGCAGGAATACCGCCAGCGCTATACCGGCGATGTATCCGGGCGCGCCGTGCTTCCGGAATATGCCGGAAAATCCCAGGGCGGTGAACGCCAGGAGGTAGTCAAAGAGGATACAGCCTGTCAGGGCAGCCGGGGTGAGTCCCCAGCCGGCGACCTCGCCTATCCCAAGCGCCAGCTGCGTGAGGGAATATGCAAACGCGCACAGGAATCCCCAGCGGCAGCCGAACATTATCGACAGCAGGCAGACGGGAAGCATGCTGAACAGCGTGACGGAACCTCCCAGTGGCATGTGGAATATAGTGACAAGGCTGAGCACGGCGGAGAGCGCGATCATCACGGCGCTCAGCGTGAGTTTCTGGACTCTGGTGTTATTCATTCAGATTTCTCCCTTCATACCGGAGATTATACCATATTAATTGGAGTAATTCAAGCAGTATGAAAATAATGTGAAATTTTACCGGAACGCTTGACTTGGAGTGCGCTCCAGGGTGTATAATATAACTGTCGGAAAAACCGGCAGATAATCAAAACATGGCGGAATAACGTCCGCAGATATAACAGGAGGTAATATTATGAGAAAGAATTTCGGAGCAAAGCCCTGGACCTATCCCCAGCCCGTGTTCATCATCGCCAGCTACGATGAGAACGGCAAGCCGGACGCAATGAACGCCGCGTGGGGCGGAATCAGCGATTCCAAGCAGATCTCCATGTGCCTGAGCGCAGGTCACAAGACCGTGAAGAATATCCTGGCGAGAAAGGCGTTCACCGTTAGCATGGCTACCGCGGACAAGGTGGCTGAGTGCGACTATGTGGGAATAGTTTCCGCAAACAAGGAGCCGGACAAGCTCGCGAAGGCAGGACTGCACACCGTGAAGTCCGAGTACGTTGACGCGCCGGTCATCGAGGAGCTTCCCATGGCGGTGGAGTGCCGTCTGGTAAGCTACGACCAGGAGAGCATGATAATGGTAGGCGAGATCGTGAATGTAAGCGCTGACGAGAGCGTGCTTACCGATGGCAACATCGACCCGGACAAGCTCCGTCCCATAACGTTCGATCCGGTGAACAACACCTACCGCGTTCTCGGCGCGGTGGTCGGCAATGCGTTCAGCGATGGCAATAAGCTGAAGTGATCAGGGCGCGATGAATACAGTCCCCGGGGCAGAGGTGGATTCCGGCTGCTCCGAGACTTTCCGTTATTACCGGTGAAAACTGCGTCGCGGCATAACGAAATCCGGGATGCTGACGGGAATTTCCACAATTATACACGCCATGTGCCTTTTTGTTGTTTTTGGGACAAAAGGGCGCATTTGTTTATTGAAATAAATGGGTAGAGGTGTTATAATCTACATGTATATTTGTATCATATTGTAAATTATTAAGACAGGAGAATGCAGATGAGCACGCAAAAGAAAAAGCAGACGCCGATAGAAAAAGTCGCTGCGCTTATCGTTGACAAGCGCAAGGCGTTCTATCTGTTCTACATCATCGCCGGGATTTTCTGTGCCATAGCCACGGGCTGGACGCAGGTGAACAACGACATCACCAGCTATCTGCCGGACAGTTCTGAGACCCGTATGGGTCTTGACCTGATGAACGACCAGTTCATCACCTACGGCACCGGCAGCATAATGCTTGAGAACATCACCTACGAAAAGGCGGAGCAGATCGCCTCGGAGCTTGAGGAGATCGACGGAGTCACCTCCGTCACCGTTGAGAACGACGAGGACAGCTACAAGAACGGCTCCGCGCTGCTCTCCGTCACCTTCGACGGCGAGGAGGACGACCAGATCTCCAAGGACGCGATGATCGCAATAAAGGAGAAGCTCGAGCCGTATGACGAATACATAAGCAGTGCGGTCGGCAGCAGTACCTCCGAAACCATCGCCGCCGAAATGCAGGTCGTTATCGTGATCGTTCTGGTCATCATAATCGCCGTGCTGTTCTTCACCTCCCACACCTATATGGAGATACCCGTCCTGCTGGCTACGTTCGGCATGGCGGCGCTGCTCAACATGGGCACAAACTTCCTGTTCGGCGAGATCTCCTTCGTTTCCAACTCCATCGCGGTAGTTCTTCAACTGGCGCTCGCCATCGACTATGCGATAATCCTCTGCAACAGATACACCGAGGAGCGCGTCACCATGGACGCCCGGGACGCGGTGGTCACCGCCCTCAGCAAGGCTATCCCGGAGATATCCTCCAGCTGCCTTACCACGCTTTCCGGTATGGTCGCGATGATGCTTATGCAGTTCAAGCTCGGTCTTGACCTCGGCATGGTGCTCTGCAAGGCTATCTTCTTCAGTATCTTCGTCGTATTCACCCTCATGCCCGGTCTGCTGATGTCCTTCTCTCCGCTCATCGACAAGACCCATCACCGCAACTTCGTGCCGAACATCACCGCTGTCGGAAAGTTCGACGTAAAGACGCGCTTCGTGGTTCCGCCCATATTCGCGGTGATCCTGGTGGCAGGCTTCATTCTCTCCAACCAGACCAACTACGTTTACGGCTATTCCACGCTTTCCACATATACCAAGAACGTTTCCCAGATCGCCGAGGAGAAGATCGACGAGAGTTTCGGCTCCCAGAACCTCGTGGTGGTCATGGTGCCTGCTGGTAACTACGAAAAGGAGCACCAGCTGCTGGAGCGCATGGAGCAGATGCCCCAGGTGGATTCCGACATGGGCCTTGCCAACATTGAGGCGATGGACGGCTATGTGCTCACGGATGCCCTTACCGCGCGTCAGTTCGCGGAGCTCACGGATATGGACATAGAGGTCGTTCAGCTTGCCTACGCCGCCTATGCCGCCGACCAGGAGGATTACGGACAGATCGTCGGCTCTATCACTAGTTCCACGGTCAGCAATTACGCCGTGCCGCTTATCGACATGTTCACCTTCATCTACGACGAGAAGGAGGCAGGCTACGTCAATCTGGACGACGACCTGAACGAAAAGATAGACGACCTCCACGACCAGCTCGACAAGGCAAAGAAGCAGCTCAGCACCGAGGACTACAGCCGTATGCTGCTTTATACCAACGTGCCGGAGGAGGGTCCGGAAACCTTCGAGTTCCTGGACGAACTCCACAAGATCGTGCAGGAATACTACCCCGAAGGCTCCTATGTTGTCGGCGATTCCACATCTGACTACGACCTGTCCAACGTGTTCTCAACGGATAACCTGATGGTTAGTATACTGTCGTTCCTGTTCGTACTCGTTATCCTGGTGTTCACGTTCAAATCCGCCGGTCTGCCGGTGCTTCTGCTGGCGATAATCCAGGGCTCTGTCTGGATAAACTTCTCCGTGCCGGTACTGACGGACACCAACATATTCTTCCTGAGCTACCTCATCGTAAGCTCCATTCAGATGGGTGCGAACATCGACTACGCCATCGTTATCTCCAGCCGCTACACCGAGCTGAAGAAGTCCATGTCCATCAAGGACGCAATGGTCGAAACACTGAACCAGGCATTCCCGACCATCATCACCTCCGGTGCGATACTCGCGATCGCAGGTCTGCTGATCGGATTCCTGTCCTCTGATGTGGCGATATCCTCCGTTGGTATCTGCCTCGGGCGCGGTACGCTGTTATCCATAGGACTTGTTATGTTCGTCCTGCCGCAGATACTACTGCTGGGCGACGCCATCATCGAAAAGACCTCCTTCACGCTCAAGCGCAGGGATCTTATCCAGAAGCGCTCCGGCTATATGCGTGTGAACGGCCGTGTGCGCGGTTATGTATGCGGTATCGTTGACGCGAACATCTCCGGTATGATCCACGGCGAGATCAGCGCACAGCTTGATTCCGACGCCGCCGAAACCATGAAGGAGAAAGTCGATCGTCAGATAATCAACCACATAGACATGGACGGAAAACGCATAGAGGACATCGAAAGCGCCGTCCCCACCGGACAGACGCCGGATAACAGCGGCACGACATCGCCGCATGAGCTGGATACGGCGGACGATGTAGACGACATTATGGACGAAACGGAGGATTAAGGCAATGAAAATAATGAAAAAGATCATCTCCGTTTTTGCTGCGCTGACCCTGGCTGTGACAGTTCCGGCGCAGGTATTCGCCGTGAGCGGCACCAGTGCGCAGTCCGGAAAGGATCAGCTCACAATCTCGGATACTGAGGGATTTTTAAAGTTCGCGGAGGACTGTCGGCTGGATTCCTACAGCAGCAACCTGTATGTTACGCTCACCGCGGATATCGAGCTTTCCGGGGAATACACCCCCATTCCGGTGTTCGGCGGCGTATTTGACGGCGCAGGACATACGGTATCTGGCGTAAAGGTGACTGCGGACGGCTCCAATGTGGGACTGTTCAGATACGTTCAGCGCGGCGCCCTGGTAAAGGACCTCACGGTCGAGGGTAATATTTCCCCCTCCGGCAGCGGCGAGAACGTCGGCGGAATCGCCGGCAGCAACTCCGGCAACATCACCGGGTGCACATTCTCTGGCTCCATCAAGGGAACCACCAACGTCGGCGGTATCGTCGGCTCCAACGAGAAGAGCGGACTTATCGCCAACAGCAGCGCATCCGGCGCCATCACCGGCTCCCACGGCACAGGCGGAATCGCCGGCACCAACTCCGGCACGATACTCAACTGCACCAGCAGGTCGAGCGTTAATACCACCGCCAGTGACGCCAAGCTGTCGATTCAGGATATCGACTGGGACAGCATAATGTCCTCGGAGGAGCCCTCCTCCATGACGGACGCCGGAGGTATCGCAGGCTACTCCGATGGAATTATCCAGGGGTGCGAGAACTTCGGAACTGTAGGTTATCAGCACATAGGATACAATGTCGGCGGAATCATCGGCAGACAGAGCGGCTATGTCAACGCCTGCATAAACCACGGCGAGATCTTCGGCAGGAAGGACGTCGGCGGTATCGTCGGGCAGATGGAGCCTTACCAGAGCATTGACTTCGACAAGGACACCGTCCAGAAGCTCCTTGACGAGATGGACGTGCTCGGCGGACTTGTGGACGACCTCATCGACGACGCCAAGGGCGCCGGCGACGCAATAAACGACAGGGTACAGGGGCTTACCTGGCAGATGGACAATCTGAAGAACTCCGCAGACGATATCTCCGACCGCACCACCGAACTCTACAACGGCTGGACTGACGGCATTAACGAGATATCCTCCCGGGTGGACGAGGCGCTGGACGGCGTGGGTCCTGCCCTGGACGGATTCCGCGATGGTCTTGACCAGCTGAGCCAGTTCAGCGGTGCACTGGAAGCAGTATTCGACCAGATCAACGCTTCCGGCGACGATATGAAGAAGGCGATCGACGAGGGCAAGGAGGGTCTGGATATCCTGAACAGGGGAATCGACCAGATCTCCGCCGCCCTGGACGACATCAGCGCAGCCGCTGACGAGCTTGCCGCCGGAATGGGCGACACCGACCGCGTCGAAGCAGCTGTCAAGGATATAATCAAGGCGCTCAACAACGCCAACGGGGAGGTCAAGAACATCTCCACGGCGTTCACGAAGATAGGCGACGCCTGCGACAAGCTGGAGGAATGGGTCACCGGCAAGGACTTCCAGAAGCTTGCCGACGGACTTGTTGACCTCGGCGAGAGCATGCAGGACATCACCAAGGCGCTGAGCAAGATGAGCAGCGCACTCCAGAAGATAGTCGGCTCGGTGGACGCGGACGAACTCCAGAAGGCGCTGGACGAATACACCGCGGCTTCCGAGGAGCTGGCGAAGGCTGCCGCGCACGCCGCTGCGGCTCTGAAGGAGGCTTCCTCCACAGTACCGGACAACGACAAAGTAAAGAAAGAGCTAAGTGAAGCCGCCGATGACCTTGAGAAGGCGGGCGAGCATATCGCCGACGCCGCGGACCACATCAGCAAGGCGGTAGACGCCGATCAGCTGAGCCAGGGACTGAAGGAGATGGAGTCCGCCGCCGAGGACCTGAGCAAGGCTCTTGACAAGGCTCAGAAGGCTATCGAGGATATCACTGACGCATTCAAGAACATCACTGATTCCGATGTTCCACAGGACGTTTATGACGAGATATCCGAGCAGCTGAAAAAAATAAACACGTCTATTCAGAACATTTCGGGTTCCGCGGACGACATCAACAAGGCTCTGGACGAGATAACAACGCAGATAGATTCCGGAAAGCTCAAGGACAGCGTGGAATCCATTTCGGACGCGGCGGATAAGCTGTCTGACGCAGCGGACACCATCGCGTCCTCCACAGACAGCTTCAACGCTGCCGCAGACGATATCAGCGCCGCTATAGACAAGCTCCAGGGCGCTTCTGAATCCGCTTCCGACGCGTTCGTGTATCTTGAGAAGGCGTGCGACACGTTCTCCGACGCGTTTGATCAGCTTTCAAAGACAGTAAAGACCCTCGGCGACAAGCCGAAGGTGGAATTCCCGGCGGCGGACGAGGGCTTCACCGCAGCGGTGGACAGTTTTTCAAATGATTTCGCAGGGATAACCAGTGCGATATCTTCCATAAGCAGCACCGCGGAGGCGCAGGGGGATATCCTCCTGGACGACCTCCAGAAGATAAGCGACGAGTTCGCAGTTATCACCGATATTCTCCAGGAGCTCAAGGACAAGACCCTCAACTCCGACGACAAAGACGGATTCACCACCGATGTTTCCGAGGACGAATCCAACAGCAGGCAGGGCAAGGTGTATTCCTGCACCAATGCCGGCGGAGTACAGGGCGACCTGAACGTCGGCGGTATCACCGGCTCCATGGCGATCGACTTCGACTTCGACCCGGAGGACGACATCGCTTCGACCGGAGAGCGCTCCTACAGCTTCTCCTACAAGGTGCGCGACGTCATCGACAGCTGCACCAACACCGGTGAGATAACCGCCAAGAAGAACTACAGCGGCGGTATCGTCGGCAAGCAGGATATGGGCGCCGTGCTCAGCTCCGTTGAGAATGGCAAGGTCACAAGCACATCCGGCAGCTACGCAGGAGGAATCGCAGGCTATTCCGTTTCCGCAATCAGAAAGTGCATCGCCAAAGTCACCATCTCCGCGGCAGGTTATGTCGGCGGAATCGCGGGGCAGGGCGTGATACTCACGGACAACGCCGCAATACTCGATGTGTACGACTGCACCGAGCGCTCCGGCTCCATTGCAGGCTATGTCGATTTCACGGACGACAACGCGGAGGTGCTCCGCAACAGCTTCGTTGACCGCGGCGTTGCCGGGATCGACGGCATAAGCTACGCAGGCAAGGCTGCGCCGGTGGACTTCGAGAGATTCCGCCAGCTGGCAGGAAGCACGGCGGTCATCGACGTCACCTTCGAGGTAGACGGCGAGGTCGTAAGCACCGTGTCGGTGGACTACGGCGGAGCGCTGAAAGACAGCGACTTCCCGGAGATCCCTGCCAGGGAGGGCTGCTTCGCTGAGTGGAGCGACTTTGACAGCAAGTGCATAACATTCCCCGTGACTGTGGAGGCAATATACACACCGTATGTCACGGTAATCGAAAGCCCGGAGAAATCTGCGGACGGCTTCGGTCTGGTCCTCGCAGACGGACTTTTCGGCAACACCGGCAGCGTTTCCGTCAAGACGGAAAGCAGCAGCGTGTTCGCGCCGGACAACAACAGCCAGCTCCGACTGGTGGACATCGACTGCGCAATACCGGACGGCACCGTTACCGGACTGCGATTCCTGGTACCCGAGGGCAAGGGAAGCCTGAACGTAATGCAGTTCGTGAACGGCTCCTGGAAGAACGTGGAGTTCCGGGAGAACGGACATTACCTCATCGTGGACGACCCGGTACTGGATAACGGCACGGCGTACTATTGCATTCAGCTCCGGCAGCTGGAATTCATTCCAATCATCATAATCGGCGGCTGTGTGGTCATAGCACTGATCAACATAATCCTCTGGACTATCCTGATAAAGCGCAGGCGCGCGGCTAAGAAGGCGGCAGCTGCGGAATCCGGTAAGACCCCGGCGGATTCCGGCGAAAAGGCTGAGGCGGCTGACGAAAAGGCTGAAACAGCGGACAACAAGTAAATACAGCGATCCCCCTGGCGGTCTGTCAGGGGGATAAGTGTTTATTCATGCCCGGCGGCGGTTTCCAGTGCGTTCGGTATCGCCGACGTCAGGGTGTCCGTGATGTATCGCGAGAGCTTCTGGCGGCTGTCAAGAGCGTCACGCTCAATGCAGTCCAGCAAAACCCCGGCGATGGCTTCCGTCAGGAACTTGCTCAGGAACGCCTTGTAGCCCTCGTCAACGTGCAGTCCGCGCAGCTGCCTAACCTCGTCCACCAGTTGGTAAACCGGCTGGTAGATGTCCTTGAAGAAGAACCGACCCAGCTCCGAGCGCCCGATGGAGCGCACTATGTTTTGAAGCATGGACAGGTTTTCGTTGATGTAATCCATCACGAATTCCACCGCGCTGGCGTTCTCGTTCACAAGGTCGTATTTCTCGAAATGTGACATCGCTTCCTGCTCCAGCGTCCATTTCAGCAGGGCGTAGATGTCCTCAAAATGGTAATAGAATGTTTTCCGGTTCACTCCGCAGGCTTCCACAAGCTCCCTCACCGTAATGCGGTTGAGCGGCCGGGTTTCCATCATTTTCTTCAGGGCGGCGGAAAGCTCCTGCTTCGTCTGGAGCGACTGTTCGATATGCTTCATTTATATTCTCCCCAAAAGGCTGGATCTGATTTCATGGACAATTCCAATGATTTGTCCGGTTATTTTATTATAACCGATACCCGGCGTTTTGTCAAGCGAATGTAAAATGTAGGTTTGTCAAAGATTTTGTACACGAAAGTTAGAAAGAAATTCAACGGGAGAAAGCCAGCCAAGGGGACGCATCGGACGATTATTAGACCGAGCGAGATGGTCTTTTAGCTGCTGATTAAGGTCATCACAAGAAGAAAAACTGTGGCAGGAATAGAATTTGTTATGATCTTCGCGGTGGCTGCGTTCAACCTTGCCGTTGTGGCGAGGAGTATAGGGCTTTATAAGCTTGTGGTATATACCGAGCTTGGCAGCGGTAGTCTGGAACAGCGTAAGCTTTTCTTTTAAGCCTTGAATAAACCTTGTCGTAAATTCAGGACCATTGTCGGTCTGAACGCATTCAATCCTTATGCCACGGCGTTTATACCATTTCACAGCTCGTATAAGGAAATCGGCTGATGAATATGTGCTGTGTTCCTCATATCCATAAACAAAGCGAAGTCTGGAAAATTCATCGATAGCAGTGTATTGATAGAGCTTCTGTTCCTTATTGGCGAGGCAGCCCATAGGAACATATTTGACATCTATTTGAACACGCTCTCCCGGATAAGTCATTTGTTCGTAGGGCTTGGGCTTATAGGTTGGCTTTGCTGGAGCTTGCGGAAGCAAAGCCAACCTTTTAAGGACTCGATATAGGCTCTCGACCCGGCGGGTATAACCACGTTTGCGAAGCCTGTGCCAAAGCTCGGTTAGACCGAGCTTTGGATTGCGCTTGCGCATATCTCTGATGAGCTTTAGCTCATCAGGAGTGTGCTCGTTCGGGTGGTGATGTGGGCGCTTTGATTGTTCTGCAAGGGATTCAGCTGTTCCGTCCCAGCGAGCTTTCCAGAAATATATGTACGAACGACTCTTGTTGTATTTCCTTGAGGCTCTTTTTACTCCGTACTTTTCGGAATATTTCATTAGGGATTGACGAAACCGCATTTCCTGTGTTATACTGTTCATTGAGAGATAGACCTTCTTTCACTTGAATTTTGTGTGGTAACTTTATTCTAGCAGATTTTGGTCTATCTCTCAACCTTTTTTCTTACTTTGTCCAATATCTATTGTAGCACTACACGGCGTTTTGTCAAGCGAATGTAAAAATACTTGATTTTTTGGCGATTATGTGGTATTATATAGGTTATAGATAAGATTCAGAAAATCTTTCAGACGAAAGGAAACACAAGACAATGAGCGAAGAGAAAAAGGAATTCGTAAAGCACGAAATACCACGCCCGGAATTCCCGAAGCGTGCGATAATCACCGGCGGCATGCCCTACGGCAACAAGAAGCTGCATTTCGGTCACATCGGCGGAGTGTTCGTGTTTGCGGACGTTTATGCGAGATTCCTGCGCGACAGGCTGGGCGATGAAAATGTCATCTTCGTTTCCGGCACGGACTGCTACGGCTCCCCCATCGCGGAAAGCTACCGCAAGCTGTGCGCGGAGCAGGGCTTCAAGGGGACTATCCACGACTTCGTGGAGGAGAACCACAAGGCTCAGAAGGAGACCCTCGACAACTACGAGATAAGCCTGAATATTTTCGGCGCCTCCGGTCTGGGCAGGACTGCCGAGATACACAACAAGGTTTCCGACTGGTTTATCCGCACGCTGTATAAGAACGGACACCTCCGCAAGATAAGCACGAAGCAGTTCTACGACGAGAAGGCAGGCTGCTTCCTCAACGGCAGACAGGTAATAGGCAAGTGCCCTGTGGACGGTTGCCAGAGCGAGAAGGCGTACGCAGACGAGTGCGACCTCGGTCATCAGTACATGCCCGAGAACCTTATCGACCCCAAGAGCACCCTCACCGGGGATACTCCCATCATGAAGGACGTTGAGAACTGGTACTTCGATCTGCCGGCTTACAACAAGCTGCTGAAGGAATACGTTGAGCGTATTTCCAGGCAGAAGAACGTGCGCCAGCTGGTTTCCAGCACCATCTCTGAGTTCCTGGCTGACCCGGTTGTGCACATCAAGAACGAGCTTCTGGACAGCTACAACAAGGTAAAGGATCAGCTGCCGGAGCATGAATTCCTCGAAGAAAAGAAGAAGCCCAGCTTCACCATCAAGTTCAGGGAGCTTGACGAGATGAACAAGGCGACTGAAATACTCTCCGCAAACGGTATCCGCTACCGCACCGGAAAGACGCTGGTTCCGTTCAGACTCACCGGCAACATCGAGTGGGGCGTTCCGGCGCCGGTGCTCGAGGGCGAGGATCCGCTGACCATCTGGGTATGGCCGGAATCCCTCTGGGCGCCTATCTCCTTCACGCAGGCGGCGCTCGAGAAGCAGGGCAGGAATCCCGACGAATGGAAGGATTTCTGGTGCAGCAAGGACGCGACGGTTTACCAGTTCATCGGCGCTGACAATATCTACTTCTACGGCGTGGCGGAAATGGCGATGTTCATGGGACTCAAGGAGGGAGAGAATACCTCCGACCCGGCTGACGGCGAAATGCAGCTGCCAATTCTTTGTGCAAACAACCATATCCTGTTCCTGGACAAGAAGGCTTCCAGCTCCGGCGCGATAAAGCCGCCCATGGCTGCGGACCTGCTGGACTACTACACCGCAGAGCAGCTCAGAATGCACTTCCTGGGTCTGGGTCTGGGTCAGCGCAGCGTAAGCTTCATGCCCAAGCCATACAATCCCAACGCTAAGCCGGAGGACCCGGATCCCGTTGTCAAGGACGGATTCCTGCTCTCCAACGTGTTCAACAGAATTATCCGCACCTGTATCTACTCCACGCAGAAGTACTTCGACGGAGTTATGCCCGTCGGCGAAGTTGACGAGCAGGTGCTTGCCGACGCGAAGAAAGCAATACTGGACTACGAGCGCTTTATGTACCGCTTTGAGTTCCACCAGGCTACCTATGTGCTGGACAGCTATATCAGAAAGGCAAGCAAGTACATGGCGAAGAATCTCGGCGACGCCGACAAGACGGACGACAACGAGGCGCGCCGTCACGCACTTATCCAGGTGTTCCACATGATACGCACCGCGGCTGTGCTGCTGCACCCGATGGCGCCCAGGGGCACCGAGATGATCCTCGAATACCTCCAGCTGGACAAGAGCTTCTGGAGCTGGGACAAGATATTCGACACCATCGCGGACTTCACCGGCGGAAAGGACCACAAGCTCAAATTCCTCGAGCCGAGAGTGGATTTCTTCACAAAGCACCCGAGCCAGCTCGGAACTGCAAACGAAGGCTGATTTACAGTACAAGACCCCCGGTCATTTGACCGGGGGTTCGTTGTTTATAGTGGCTTGACCGCTTTCATGCGCAGACGGACGTAATCCGCGTACCACTTACCGTAGCGGCTGTGGTTCTGCTTTGTGCAGTCGATACATACATACGGCGCTTTATCAAGCAGTTCGCACCGCTGTGGAACGTACTGCTTGAACAAATCATGGCAGCAGCGCGAATGACAGGTCTTGCACGGAGCA
>ENA-ORTN01000284-ORTN01000284.1-human-gut-metagenome-genome-assembly--contig:-NODE-284-length-58096-cov-5.427077_pt1 | contig 58096 bp, 69 predicted proteins | sample MGYA00242070_ERZ509189 | MGnify/ENA primary metagenome ERZ509189 (study PRJEB26280, sample SAMEA2338821) | human gut metagenome | biome: human gut; feature: human-associated habitat; material: faeces...
AAGCCGAAAGCGTATCCGGACAGGCCCCGCTCCAACAAAAACAGCCTGCTCAAGCCTATCCGCCGGTCCTGACCGGCCATAACCATACCCAAATCCAATATCACATTTACAGGAGGTATTTCCATGAAGAAGTTTACCAGCTGCATCCGCAGCAAAGCGAACGGCCTCGCGCTTCGGGCCCGTATGGCGCTCTCCAACCAGCGCGGCGATTTCTACATCTCTGATGCAGTCAAAATCATCATCGCCGTTGTGCTGGGCGCCCTGCTGCTGGCGGCCCTGACCCTCATCTTCAACGATACGGTCATCCCCCGGATCACGCAGGAGATCGAGGGCCTGTTCGGCGCAGCCAACTAAGGGCTTGTTCGCTTAAATGCCGTCAGCGGGGATCAGCCTGTGGATATTCACAGCTGGTCCCCGCTTTTTTATTTTCTCAAAAAACGACTATTGGAGGTAGAGGATGAAAACATCCTGCAAATTTTATTCCTTTCTGCGGGCCGTCCGTGGGAACTGGCGCAATGCCATCTTTGTCAGCTGTGGCTGCGATGCCTGTATGTATGGCCGGGAGAAGCCCTGTTCCGGATTCCTGCTGACAGTGGATGAGTGCGGGCAGGTCATGCTTCTGCCTGCGGAAACCATCCATGAACTAACCGGTGAAGAAGTAGAGCCCGCCGAGTGCAGTGCCGTTCTGTCGCACCGCTCTTTTGACGCCGCTTTTTCCAAGTACATCGAATGGCATACGCCGGCCCCTTCCGCATGTACGCTCAGGCAGCTTTGTCTGGACCTCAGCTGCAGCCAGAACAGCTGATTTTTACACAGAAAGACGCTATCGCGCCGCCTTTGGCGCGTCTTTGGAGGTGATGATTTTATGATGAAGCAAAAACCGATCAAATGTCCTTATTGCCATGCCAATGCCTCCCTCCGTCCGGCCAGCGTGGTTTACGGCTTAAACCGCCGCTCCCAGGGAAAATTTCTCTATCTCTGCGACCGCTGGCCCGCCTGCGATGCCTATGTGAGCGCCCATGACAGGACGCACCGGCCTATGGGCACTTTGGCAAATGGAGATCTCCGGCACAAGCGCATTTTGGCGCACCGGGCATTGGAGCAGCTGCAGCAGAGCCGGCACATGGAAAAATGGGAGGTCTATATCTGGCTCCAGGCGAAGCTTGGGCTGGATGAACGGCAGACTCATATCGGCCAGTTTTCCGAATGGATGTGCGATGAGGTCGTCCGCCTCTGCAGGCAGGCCTCAGCTCCTCCCGCCGCCGGACAGGCGGCAGCCTGACAGGAGGTGAGCAAATGACCAGCCTGACGAAACAGCAGCAGGAACTCGTTGCTCAAAACCTGCCGGTGGTGCATTGGGTGATCTGCGATTATATTCATGTGAATCCGACTATCTGTGGCCTGGAGTACAGCGATCTGTTCCAGGAGGGGTGCGTCTGGCTCTGCAAAGCCGCGGCCACCTATAAGGACGATGGGCGGGCGCAGTTTGCCACCTACGCCAAAACGGTCGTAAAAAACGGGCTTCTGTCCTATTGCCGGACGATCTGCAACAGGGGCAAGATGTTCAGCCGGCTCATTATTGGGGAGCATGGGGAACTGGCCGCTGATGGCGAGGCCCTTGAGCCGCAGTCCGACGTATTTAACACCCAAGTGTCCCTGATGGAAACGCTGTCGCTTCTGGAGGCCAGCAAGCAGGACTATGACGGTGTGGCACGGCTTGGAATCGAAGCCCTGGCGCTCAAGCTCCAGGGGATGCGGGTCACGGATATTGCGGAACTCTACCAGGTTCCGCCCTCCCATGTGGGTGCATGGATCTCGCGCTCGGTCGCCAAACTGCGCAGCGACCCCCGTTTTCTGGCAAGCTTGCTTTGAATTTGTTGAAAACCACGGCCTTCCCGCAGTAAAGGATATATAAAAGGAGGCATTGATTGATGGAACAGAAAACCTTATATACTGCAATCGGCCGTCTGGAGCGGGAAACAAATGGCTGCGGCCGGTCCTGTCCGGTCATCCGCCTTGGCGGTCAGCCCTACATGGTGGATATGCAGGAGCTGGTCGTCTGGACTGCCCTGAATTGGCGGATCTCTAAATGGGAGGATATTTCTTTTCAGTGCGATAAGCTGGCTTCATCTATGGGTGGTGCTGTCAGCCGGCCCTGGGATGCCTGCGTGAACCGTCTGCTTACCCGCGGCCTGCTGGTTTCCGGCTGCGGGGAGACCGAATACGATGCGCTGTATGACCTGCTAAGTTCCCTGGGAATCATCCCCACCAGCGGCTCTGCCCTGGTGCGCGGCGTATCGTTTATAAAGCTGGTATTCAGCCGTCGGGTTTCAGTCGGGCAGGCGCTGAAGCTGTTTCGCAAAGACCGCCGGACCGACTATGAATCCCGCGTCATGCGGCTTTCCCGGCAGGCCCTGCTTTCCACTGCGGAGATCATCAAATGTGTGGAGCAGGATATCTTCTCCCTCCCCAGCGAGCGGGTCCTGATGGAGAAGGTGTACGGCGACAGCGAAACCACCTGCCAGAATATCGCCAGCCTGATGAAGAACAGCCGGAGCAGCCAGGCGGTAACGCTGGCCGTTGCCAACCTGTATCTGCGCCAGCAAATCATTTTTGAAAGGATCAGTACATGAAAAACCAATGGAACCAATTTCCCTTTGTCCTGCGGCGCAAGATCCTGCTGACATTCCTGGCCGGGATCGCCAGCATAGCAGTCAGCCTTGTAATCTTCACTGTCACCGCAGACCGCATCCTTCTGGTGCTGGGTGGATTCATTTTTGCCTCTTCTCTGGTGCTGGGTATAAGCCTGTGGAGCACCACTGCCCGGGGCCGGTACGAAGTGGTGGAAGGGGTCTGCGCTGGCGTCAGCACCCCTATGCTGCGGCGTTACCGCAAGATTCAACTGATTGATGAACAGGGTGCGGAGCGCACCTTGCTGTTGTGCAAAACTGCCAAGTTCCAGATCGGCGCCCGCTACCGCTTTTATTTTCAAAAAGGGAGCCGGCCTGCCGTCGGAAATGACTATCTGGATGCCGCTCTCTCCACCAATAGTTTTCTTGGATACGAGGCGCTGGAGGACGCAGCCTCCTGTGATGAAGATATGGAAAGCAGGGAGCAAACACCCCATGAGTAAGAAATAGGGATACGGCACCAAAGCCATAGCTTCAGTGCCGTATCCCTCTATTTTTCTATTCTCATCCAGCGAATAGTTTCGATTTTGCTTGGCATGGTTTGCCCAATAACAATTTTGACTTGATTTCAACTTTACCTATATTTTTCTACATCTATTACTCTGGAAAAATAGTCGCATAAGTTCATGTTGTGAGTCACCATGATTATAGTGACCCCTCTTTCATTTAATTTTTGTAACAGCGACATATCTCTTCATTATCATTGAAAGACAATATTACAAATTTCCCCAATCCATCACCTCCCTATGATTTACTCCATCCGCAGCCGTTCCACGATGCTGTGTTTTTCCATGTTACGGAAACACAGGTATAGACAAAAACTGCTGTACGACGGCTTTTTTCTTTTGCCGTCATCCGGCAGGCAAATCACATATTCATAAGAATCAACCTACGATTCGATTATTATTTTTAAAAGAATAATTTATCTCTGGCAAGAAAGATTATCCGACATTCATAATACTATTTCCTTTTTAGCCCATAGCGACTATAGCTCCTATATATAAAAGGTAACAATACAATAAATAATACGATGTACAGGACCATTAGGAATAGAATCTGACGAAATACAAATGGTCCGATCTGGAGAAGGTTCGGTGTCCTTACAGCATTAAAAATATTAGTCAATACAGTCGGCAATAAATTGAAAAATGCATCAAATGCCGGTAATACCCTTGCGATAAACGGCATCATACAAAGTAGGAAAAACGGGATGCAGACCGCCAGATTGGGTGTATGCATCTTTACGGTTACCAGCATAGTCAGAGCGGCGCAAAACATCGTTGCGATGTAACCGCTCACAAGAATCAGCAAATAGTATTCTCCATACGTCATAACATATATGCTGTAGGGATCATCAATCTGATACGGTGTAAAAAATCCGCTTGTTCCCATTACTGCAAAGGAGATGAAAGATAGTATCCCCACTCCAATCCAATATACGACAGTCGACACAAGGATTCCCGCAATAATCTTGTTTTTTATTGCCTTCGATCTTCCGTACTTAGCAGCCAAAAATACATCCTCTGTTCCCGGGCGGAACTCTCCGGAAAAAATACCGGCTACCAGAAATCCTATGATCACTGCCATCAACAGTACATAGGTTTGTGCATACATTGTCATCGTATCCCAGGAATCTTTCGCTTCGAATGTTAGAGGTATTTCTATCTTTTCATAAATGCTTTCCAGATAACCTCTCTTTTCAGGTGTAGTCCCATACTCTTCCGCCATTTTTTTCATGTTGTCTTGGTAGATCGTATAGATATCCTGTAGTTGTTCATCTGAAAGCTGATACACTACGCTTTCATTCCATTCTGAATCCGGGGTCATTATGCCAATTACAAAGTCATAGATGTCGTAATATGACTGTACAGATTTTCCGTATTCTGTATCCGGTATTCCATCCGGATACTTAGCTGATAATTCTTTGTACTCTTTTATCACCTGAGAAATTGTCTCTGGTGTTAGATCTCCTTTCCACTGATTTTTATCTTCAGCCAGAAGCCGTCCCGCTTCAATCCCCGTGTGATCCTGCCCTTCTTCATCCGTATAGCTCATGCTCCCGATCGCCATACCGGAATAAATGATCGTCACCACAAGCACTGCCGCAAGCAATACCTGATTAATCCGCTTTGAAAAGATTTTTTTCAACTCAAATTTCAGCATCAACTTTATCACCTGCTTTCTCTCCAAAATACAGAAGAAATGCATCCTCCAGTGTTGCCTCCGCCTGTACTGCGTTCCCAGTCGGCGGAGTCTTTGAAAGGACTCTCAGCTCCACTCCGTCAGATACTGTCCTTACATTTCCGGTCAGATATTTCTTCATATAATTGTTCAACTCACTTTTGGGAACAGTGCAATTCCATACGGACATATCCATAGAAGAAATAATCTCGTCCGAAGTTCCTGTATAGAAAAATTTTCCTTCTTTCATCAATATAATTTCATTTGCCACATATTCAACATCTGACACGATGTGTGTGGACAACAGGACAAGACGGTCTTCCGATAATTCACTAATCAAATTGCGGAACCGGATTCTCTCATTCGGGTCAAGACCTGCCGTCGGCTCATCTAACACGAGTATTCGAGGATTATTCAGCATAGCCTGGGCAATTCCAACACGCCGGATCATACCCCCTGATAAAGTCCTCATCTTACTTTTCCGTTTTTCAGCTAATCCGACCTGCTCCAACAGTTTTAAAGCTCTTTTCTTTGCTACAATCGGGCGAAGCCCTTTGATGGATGCAATATACATCAAGTAGTCATACACCGAAAGATCCGGATAAAATCCGTAATTCTGCGGCAGATAACCGAGTATTCCTCTGTACGATGCCCCCAGACTGAATATATCCTTTCCATTCCACAAGATTTCTCCACTTGTAGGGTTTATCGCTGTACACAGCATCCGCATCAAGGTGGTTTTCCCCGCTCCGTTTACTCCTAATAACCCATATACACCTTTCTCCATAGAGTGTGTCACGTGATCTACTGCATGTACATTCCCATAATCTTTTGTTACATTTTTAAATTGTAGTTCCACTCGCCCGCACCTCCCAGTTCATTTCGCAATTACATTGCGATTTGTAGACACAAAAGACCAGATAACCAAACGATATGATCAGCAAGCCAATCCAGATTGGCATCGAAATTCTCTGATAAATAGCATCTGACGACACAATCAACGACCAAATAAGTATGCAGACCATACTCAGAAAAACAGCAATATACTCCATATCATTCCATTTGCTGTACAGCAGCCGGAAACAGATACAGCAGGAAACATTAAACGGTACAAGAAAATCTATGATGAGCCTGTATGCCGAAATCTGTAATGTATAAATTGAAACGCCGAAAAAAGCCGTAATCATAACCAGGTCCACTGCTGCAAATAACAATGTCCTTGCAGCACAGATCTGGCGTAGTGTATAGAATGCCGTTTTTTCAATCTCTACTGCAGAAAATCTCCGGTTCTTCCAGATTTCCGGTATGATCATCACTGAAAACATCACCGACATAGCCCCCAGCGTCCGCTCTGTATTTGCTCCCCCGTCCGAATCCGCCAGCAGAATCCAAAGCAGAAACAAGATTCCGCCCTGCAGAACCCACCACCTCTTTTTGATAAATTTGAACTGTTCGTTCAAAAATTCAAAATAAGACGCCCGTCTGTTATCCTGCCGGCTCATAATGTCTGAACACTGTTCCATAACTGCATGAACTGCTGGTTCCCGGACATATTCTTTTTGTATCAAGGACTTATATTTCTCAATTTTCCTCTGATACTGTTTCACTTTCTTCCCACCTCCAACTGTTTTGACAATAATTCTTTCGCTTTCGCTACACGGTATTTTACAAGTGACAATTTTATATTTAATAAATCAGAAATTTCTTTTTGTTTTAATCCCTGAAAGAAGAACAGAATTGCCGTCTCTTTTATTTCTTCCGGAAGTTGATTCAGTGCCCGTTCTATATCAAGCCGGATTTCTAATTCTGTCAGATTGTCCTCTTCTGTATCCGGTAACTGATCCAATAATATTTCCTTCTTTTTCTTATAGTAGTTCTTTATGATATTCCCTGCGATGCTGTACAAATAGCTCTTTATTTTTCTGATGTTCGTATTTTTCAAAATAGCTTCATAAAATCTCACAAAAGTTTCTTGCGTCATATCCTCAGCACATTCTTTATTTCTTATGTGTAAAAAACAATATTGGTAGATTAAAGAATAGTATTTTTCAACAAACTGATTGCCTGCAAGCTCATCGCCATTTCTAATTTTCTGTACTAAAAAGAAGTCAGAAGTCATCTCATTCCTCCTTCCTCACTTGTCCCATATTATAATAAGACAACTAACCAGTACAAAAAGTTAGTCATAAATGAAGATTTTTTTAGTTTTCATTTTAGCGTCTCGATATACTCTTCCAGACATAATTCCTTTTCCTGCATTTCCCGGGCCACATCCACCCCCACATACCTATAATGCCATGGTTCATTGTTCACTCCTGTAATTTCTGTCTTATCCTCAGGATACCTTTTAATAAATCCATATCTGTATGCATTATTTGCAAGCCACGTATAAACAGCATCTGAGGAGCATTTGGATGTATCCGCATTAATGTCAACAGCTATCCCCAGTTCATGTTCGCTCGTACCCGGTTCGGCAACATATTCTTCCGCGAGTTTTTTTGCTTCACTCCGCGAATAACCTTCATCCCGGTATTGCTGGATTCTCTCATCCATGATATCTTTCTGATCCTGAGCAGTCCTGTACCCTTCTCTTACGAATAATTCGAGACCAGCCGCTCTGGCATCATCGAACATTTGCTGAAGCTGAGGATAGATTCTCGAATCTACTTTTTCCCCATTCGACAATTCTGTAAGTTCCACCTCATAGTTGCCGGGAATACTATAATCATCATTTACAAGAATCAAGTTCCAGCCAAGAGATGTATCCGCTTTTTTTCTGAATGGATTGAAACTGCTTAGCACCGGAATTTCTCCTTGAGTCACTACATAAGAAGCAGTCTGCACAAACACAAATCCCAATACAAACAGTAACAATACCACAAGAATTTGTTTCAAAAAGCTCTTTCGTCTCGTATACCGCTTTTCCTTTTTCACGCTTCATTACCATCCTTCATTTCTTTCTTAATTAAATAAGACAATTCAAGTCAGTGAAAAGTTAGTCAATTTTCAATTTACTCTGAATGCTTTCTTCTTTCTGAAATATCAGATTCCCAAAAAAGAGATTATTACTTTTATCTATATAAACCATCGCAATCGGTTGAATTTATTCAGCCATAGCATTGGCTATTATACAACTTACAAGAAACTGCCGTCAACGAATAACCATGATATCCACAGCATCGTTAAAGAAAAAGCGGAAATTCTTGATATATTGCAGAATTTATGTTATTTTCTCCTATTTAATAGGCGGAATACTTAAAAGGAGGTCCACCCCAATGTATAAGCCCCACACCATTGAGCAATACAAGATCCAGCGTTTTCTGGACGAAACCTTTGCGATGGAGCATTTCCTGGTCTCACCGCTGTCCCGCACCTCGCTCTTGCTGGAGGATGAAACCGGCGAGCAGCTTGCTTTCGGCTTTTTGGATGACGAAGTGCGTGAGATCCCGCTCCCGCCGCCGGCAGCCCCGGAAGAAATCAAAGATTTCATCCGGCGTTTCCGGTCCCTCAATCCCAAACCGCGTCTGCGTACCTTTGAAGATATTACCCGCTGGTGGCTGGACCACCCCAATCCTCTGACCTACCAGCAGGCTCTTGGGCTGTCGGACGAGCTCTACCGCCATTTTCTTTCCCACTCCATGATCGAAGAGGAAGACGTTTATCGTCTGGCTTCTTCCGGGCTTGTCAGTGAAGATGATTACCGGGATATCCAGCTCTGGTATCTCGATGGCAACACCGCCGCCCGCTGGCTCGGTCCACTCGGCGTAGATGGGACAGGCAATCTCTATGGCCTGACATTCGGCTACGGGACGCCGGCAGCCCGTACACTCAGATTCTATCTGCTGGATGATTACTACCGCGACATGAACCATATATTGTGATTCGCCTCGCTTAAATATCTATATATAGTATAATACCGCTTGACAAACACAAGATATAGTGTTACACTTATCTTGTAATTGATTTTTGTGCGTTTCCCCTTGTGGGATACAGACTAAGCTTCTGTACCGCAGATTAAAAATCTGCATTGCACACGCAGTCAAGGTTGTATGCTGTATCAAGTGTCAGTGGTATTGCCGCGCCCTTTCGGGTCTGGTATCTGCTGGCACTTTTTATATATAGATATTAACGCCAGAGGCGAAGAAAGGAAGTGTTATGGCACAAATCGTTGTATTTGGCCGAGTCATGCACGAGCTTGTCCCGAAAGAGGGCCAGTCAAAACAGCAATATGTCTGTTTCGACCTGATGGAGCGTTCCGGCAACACCCCGCCGGACTACTACCAGGTATGGGCCCGCGGTGACGATGTTACCCGGCTCATGCGGCTCAAGGTCAAAAAGGGAAGCATGATCTGGCTCACCGGATCACAAAAACTGGTGGATGTTCGCCAAAAGGACGGAACCACAGTCAAGAAGCTGAAAATATGGCTGACGGACTTTGGATTTCTCCCCGGGCAGTCCTCCAAAGCAAAATCCGAAAGTGGACAGCATGACCCTGACGGCGCGGCGCCTGTTCCGTCACCTCCCGAGGTGATGAACGGCGACCGTGAACCCCTGCCGGAATAGCTCCCGGCATCCAAGAGGGACCGTATCAAGTTTTCAGAATGATCTGAAGCTTGGTGCGGTCCCTCTTTTTTTGTTTTCAGGCAAAATCTAAAGGAAGGACGGTAAGAAAATGAGTAATGACAAGGGACTTTTGAGCGGCAGCATCACCATCTTGATCGGTGCTGTCATCGCCATCATGGCTCTGGTGCGCGGGCCGTGGCAGGCGTGGCTGCTGATTGGGGTATTCACCCTTTGGGGGCTTTGGGTCGTTTTGATCCTCCTGCTCCCGTATATGCAGCAAGCCAAACGCCGCCGGCAGCGCCAACAGAGAGAACGCCGGCTACACGCTGAAGGCATTGCCCAGAGCACATTCCAAGTCCCGGAACTGGAGGAACCTGTTTCAGACGACCTGCTGCTCCGCTATGCCAACCACCGGATTCTGACCTATCTGCGCTCGTCGTATTCTGACGCCTGCTTTGAGTGGTGTGAGAAGCGGCCGGCAGAGCTGATCCGAACCAATGGCACTGGGCGCATCCGGCTTCACAATGTAGATGGATTCGACCATGCAGACATCACATTTGGCCAGGACGCAACCATCAAATGTGACCTGCTCAAAATCGTGCCTCTGTCCAAAGCAGGTACGGAACAGGACGATGAGGCCAATATCCCGCCCAACAGGCGACCCATCGATCCGCGCGTTTGGTATGAAAACTGCGGGCGCGAAATCATGGAAACGCTGATCGCCGACCTGAATTCCCGTGGGCACAGCAAGCTCACACTGCGGGAAAACGGCGACATCTGCATCCAGCAGGACGATGAACTGGTACCGCAGGAACATCTTTCGAACTTTCCCGCGAGGGTCTACTGGCCCCGCTTGGTGGAAGTGTTTGAAAGCACGGGCCTGTCGGCTGAAACCACGGCGCAGGGCATCCAGGTCTCCTGGTGACCGCCATCACCCAGAGAGGGGAGTGAAATCACAATGAAATCAGGGATCAGTCTTGTAGACATGGCAAAGGAGATCCAGCGCCAGGCAGATTTGAAAGCCGACTATATGCTGGACACCCGCAGTCTTCGTCTGGAGCCTTTTGACTCGAAGCTGTACCTCAACGCCTATGACCAGTCCGGTGTCCCGGCGCTTGAACCGCTGGAGGTCAATTCCATTGCCCACCGGCAGATCGGCACACACCTGAAGATCCCGGCGGCCTACTATGACAAGATGCTGGAGGAATATCCCCAGCTGCTGGCGCAGAATGTGAACGCCTGGTTCCAGCGGGAGCCCTCTGTCCGTATGATCCGCACCATTGAGGGTACGGCACGGGCATTTTTAAGCAACCGCTACCGGCGCATTGACAACCTTGATATTGCGAGCATCGTCCTTCCTGTCCTTCAGGATATGGAGGGAATGCACTTTGAGAGCTGCCAGCTCACGGAAAGCCGTATGTATATCAAGGTAGTCAACACCCGCCTGGAGGCCGAGGTCGTGCCGGGCGACATCGTTCAGTCCGGCATCATCATCAGCAACAGCGAGGTGGGACTCGGTTCGGTGAACATCCAGCCGCTGGTCTACCGGCTGGTGTGCAGTAACGGTATGGTAGTAAACGATGCCCAGACGCGCCGCAACCATGTGGGCCGCGTCAACGAGGCTTCGGAGAACTATCAGCTGTATTCGGAAAAGACGCTGGAGGCCGACGACAAAGCCTTTGCCATGAAGATCCAGGACACGGTGCGGGCCGTGGTAGACGAGGTGCGCTTTACCCGTGTAGTCAATATGATGCGGGAGGCCAAAGATGCCCGCATGAATACCACCGATGTCCCCGGCATTGTCAAGCTGGTCAGCAGAGACTTCCACATCACCGATGAGGAAAGCTCCGGTGTGCTGCAGCGGCTGATCGAGGGCAACGACCTGACGCTCTATGGTTTATCCAATGCGGTGACCCGCCACAGCCAGGATGTTCAGGACTATGACCGAGCAACCGCGCTTGAGGGCATCGGCTACAATATTCTCTCCATGCCGGCAAGGCAGTGGAGCCGTATCAACCAGCTGGCCGCCTGAGTGGCTGCCAACCATCCAATTTTAAGGAGGAACGAACTATGTACGAACAGAACACTTCTATGATGAACACTCCTGAGCGGAACACTTTCCTGCTCCCTGCGATGGTGGAGGGTGATTTCAGCAGCGATGAGATCGCGGAGGATGCGGACGGCCTGCAGATGATGAGTTTCCAGCGGGTGAAAATTCCCGCCGGCGGCGCCCTGCAGTTCGAGATCCCCACGGAAGACCCCGACAATCCGGATTATGCCCGGACCCTGGAAGGAGTCATTCTCTACAATCATTCTGCCTATACCCTGTGGCCGGAAGGCAACGAGTATGACGAGGACACCAAGCCTCTCTGCTCTTCTGTGGACGGCAAGACGGGCATTGGGGAACCGGGCGGCGCCTGCGCCACCTGCCCGATGAACGCATACGGTTCGGCCAGAGACGGCGGCCGCGGCAAGGCCTGCAAGAATATGCGGGACATCTACCTGCTGCGTAGCGGCGAGTACATGCCTCTGCTGATTTCTCTGCCGCCTACCAGCATCAAGCCGTTCAAGGAGTTCCTGAACCGGGCCTTTGTCTACCGCCGGCGCGCCACCTATGGCAGCCTGATCCAGATCGGGCTCAAGAAGGAGAACAACGGCGGCAACGACTACAGCGTTGCCACCTTCCGCCTTGTGCGCGACTTCCAGGGCGAGGAACTGGCTCAGATCCGCGCCTATGCTAATGGCTTTAAGGAGCAGATCAAGGCCATCAACATCCAGCGGGCCCTGATCAACGAGGAGCAGCGTACCAACGACTGCGACTATGTGATCCCGGAGTCCGCTACGGCGCCCGGCAGCCCCGATGGAAGCTATGTGGTCGGTGAGATCAACGGCAACTACGAGAAGCTGCCTGCGTAATGAGTTTTGTTGCGGCCTCAGCCGCATGACATGTCATCAAGGGATACCTTCGGCTCACGCCGGGGGTATCCCTTTTTTGCTTTAGACTGGAGGAAATATATATGTTATGTGAAGTACCGTTAACGAAGGAGCAACAGGAGTTTGCCGCTGAACATCATGGCCTGGTCTACAAATTTTTGAACGACAACCATCTGCCGGACGACGAGTTTTATGATGTCGTTATTTTCCCTTACCTGAAGGCCGTGCAGGATTATTTTTCAGATGAATCGGCCCAACGCTATTCATTCGCGGCGATTGCCCGGCACAGAATGCGTCTGTGTGTCTATGATTACTTTCGTTCGCAAGCTCGCCGCAAGCGTAACGCCGAAATCCTCAGCATTCACATCGGTCTGTACCCGGACGGTGTGCCCCTGGAGGAACTGCTGCCGGCGCAGGATGATCTGATGCAGGAATTTGAGATGAAGCAGCTGCTTCATGACCTGGCTGGCCGTGTTTCCAGGCAGCAAATGAACATCGTCCGCATGAAGGGCTGCGGCTACGGCATCCGTGAGATCGCCAGCCGTGAAAAACTCCCCATGAAACGCATCAAGGAGCTTCTGGAAGAGGTCCGCGCGGTGTTTCTGGAGTTGTGCTATGAGTAAATGCCTGCCGTCCCTGGCAGGCCAATGTCAAAAATGAATGGAGGCTGATTATTATGACGAAATCGAAAAAATCCATTGTAATGCACGGAATGCTTTTGTGCCCGTTGGTTCTCGGCCACTGCGCCTTCCTGCGTGCCAACGGCTCGGACTACCGGACCTCGCCCGTTGTGGCGATCCACGAGCAGTCCGGGGATCTGGTGCATTTCGAAACGCTCAACTCCAACTACTTCCTTTCGATGGACCCTTTCCCGCTGGCGGCCGCCAGCCCGCTCCCGACGGTTCTGGCCGCGTGCGCGTAGAGAAGTCAAAACAATAAGGGGGAATGCCCCATAGGTCCCGGCCGTGGCAGGCACACTTGTCTGCCGCGGCCTTTTTTATGGAGGAATATATGGAACAATCCAAAACTCTTGCTGTTTCCGTAAGTGCCAAGGAGTTTGTCACATACCAGTGCAGCCAATGCGGCCATTGCTGCCGCCACATCGAGGGTTGTGTCATGGTGGAAAGCCTGGACGCCTACCGAATGGCAAAACACCTTCGAGAGCAGCATTGCGGTGTCAGCAGTACGGATGATGTGCTTCTCCAATACTGCGAGCCCACACCGCTCACCGATGAAGGGTATCCCATTTACACACTCAAAACAGTTGGAGCAGAAGCAGCCTGTGTTTTTCTGCAGGGCAACCATTGCAGCATCTATGCCGCCCGTCCTCGAACCTGCCGCCTTTACCCGTTTTCGGCGGGACCCGGTGAGCGTGGCCGGGATTTTGAATACTGCCTCTGTTTTGATGATAACCAGCAGTATCACTTCAACGGCGGGAAGGTGCTTGCCAAAGACTGGCTGTACCGCAACTTTCCCCGGGAAGATAAGGAATTCTTGAAGCAGCAGTACCGGGCCATCCCGGAAATTGGCAAGCTGATGCGCCGCATACCAGAGGAACTGCGCCGAGCATCTGTGTTCAAGATCCTGTTCTATCACTATTACAACTTCGACCTGGATCAGCCGTTCCTGCCCCAGTATGAACAGAATAACCGCAGCCTGCTGCATGATCTTCGTCAGCTGGCACTTCTGGACTGAGGCGGCGCCTATGATGTATGCACTGGAACACTTTTCAGCGCAAGGAACAGGCGGCCGCCCATATCGATGCTGGGTACAGTACGCTGTCTGCGGAAAACATGAAATTTTAGAAAAAGTCTGCCAAAACCAGCGCCGTCCGGAGGAATGGCGGGTAATTCCTCTGGCAGCAGGCGCACCAGAAGAAAGGAGTGCCGCATGAGTACCAACCAATACCAGGAGATGCGCAACCGCCAGCAGGCGGAAGTAAACGCATTTCCCATGTTCTTCGCTTTTAATAAACAGCAGTTTGCTGAAGGGATGCGCAAGCTGGGCCTGTCCCCCTCGGACACCCGCCAGGTATGCAGCATTTTTGGAGGCGGCTACTGCCGTAAAAGCGATGTCGCAAAACTGAATGAAATGTTCACCCGACACCGAAAAGAACTGGAAGATGCCATTGCTGGCGACAAAACCGGGCAAGGTTTTATCTGTGATATGTTCCTCCAGGAGTTGGAGAACCATGAGTACAGTTATACCGGCGATGTGCAGGAAACGCTTGATGCTTTGGGCATTACGGCCCAGTATATGGAGGCTGTTCCGCAACTGCTGGATGGCCTGGCTCTGGCCTGTGAAAAGGCTATGCAGGACGATTGTTTCGACTGATCCAGAAAGAAACCATGCCCCATCGGAGCCTGAATCAACAGCCGCCGCAGCTCATATGCCGCCGGCGGGCTTTTCATTGACAGGAGGTGCAATCTTTGAATTTTCACGAAACGATATGCGGCCGCCGCTTTTTTGACGCCCAGCTGCCCCATCTCATCAAGGCTCTGGAACGCATTGCCGATGGCCTTACCCGACCCAAAATATCTTTGCCGCATGGCATAACTATTGAGCCCAATTTCCTGCATGACCTCTATTACGGCGAGTACGAACCGAGTGTTTTTAAGGAGCAGGACAAAAAGCAGCAGGTACTTAACCACACAGTATCTGCGGCTGAGACCGCCCTGCGCGGGGAACTCTCCAAAACTCCTGCAGCTCTGACAGCTTTCGAGGTGTACCAAACGGCCGCCGGTGAGCGCAACAGTGCTGTGATTGAACAGGCTTTTGAGTCTGGATACCGTACTGCCATGCAAATGCTTTTTGCTGGGCTGGTATCTGCTCCGCCGGAGGACCACGCCAATGGATGAACAGCAGCACAACGCTATAGAATTGCTAAAAGGATTATACGAGCCTGTGCTCCGGCAGCCGATGGAGTTAGACTTCCTGCTGGGGCAGGAACTCTCCCTTTGCTTTCATGATTTGGACGGCTCCCATGTGTTCAAGACCTGCTATGGCGATATCTGCAAAGCAGTCAATGCCTTACGGGACTATGCACGGCTGCTGGAGATGGCCTGTGAACAATGGGACCTGACTGGTTTTCACCGTGCCCTTTATGAGTATCATGCGAAAAAAATGAGGGAAATTGCAGGCAAATTTCAGGCCGGCATCGGCTATGACTATGACGCTGCCATGGAAAAATGCCGCAGGAAAAAGAAACGCAAGAAGAAGGAAGATGATTTTGGTGAGGATGCTCTTGTTCTGGCCTTTAAGCGGACAAAGCAGCCCGCCGAGCAGATGAAGGAGGCAGATACTGATGTTGATGACTCTCCCTGGGAAGAGGACGAAGACGAACAGGAAAGTGACGACTGATCACAACACGATCCGCCCCAGCGGGTATCGGGATCGCCAGTCTGGTAAGCTGCAAGCCTACCGCTCTTTTGCTGCCACTCATTTGCATGTGTATGAGCGGTGCCGCCATTTTCGTCGCGGATAACTGAACGATTTTTGATCTGCGGGGCTGGGGCATTGTACCCAGCCTCACCCCACAAAAAGGAGGGAGCAATGATGATTTATCATCAGCCTGGAGAAGAATTTTGGCATGAGGGTGTCTGCTACAAAGTCGGCGGACGCATTGTTGCCAATGAAGCGAGCGATTACGCAGGGCTCTTCGGAAATATCCTTGAAATTCGCACCGAGGATGACCGGGAGACGGACAACGACACGCCGGACATCTACTGCGCGTTTGACCCGCCGGTACTCTCTGCGGACCGCCTTGCGCTGGAGCAGACCTTTTCACAGCTTTACCATGAGCAGAAACACATCGAGGATCTGGGCCTGGATATGGTCATTATGGGGCCTGAAATGATTGTTCCCCTCGAGCATCCGGCCCAGGTATATCCCGCAGGGACGCTCTATGTAGTCGTCGTCCACTGGACTACCGATGGGGAGTATGGTTCCTATGAAGCGATTTTTACGGAGCGCACCGATGCCCTACATCAATTTCACAATGACCTTCGGGAAGAATTTCTGGTTGGAAGCATTCCACGCTGGAAAGAAAGCAGCCAATTCGTCGAAGAAGAGTCTGACAACAGCTATGAGTGCTATCTGGACGGCGAATACTGTGAGAACCATTTTTCGATTGCGCTGGAACAGCGGGCGCTGCCTCTTTCCCCTGCATTTTGCCGCAGCACGTCAGAATTGTACCGCGCAGAATGCCTGCGGGATGATTTCAGGGAGCATATTGAGAACCGTGACGATTTTCAAGAGCTCTCTGACACACAGAAAGAAGCACTGCTGCGTTCTCCCGATTTGCCGCAGCGGATCGCCAACCAACTGGAACACAGCTGCGCCTACGATGAGGCTTACTGGCAGGCGGTGTCCGATGTGGCACGCACTCTGCTGAAAGAGATTCGCCAGCAATCCGCAGAACATAGCTCCTGCTGACGCTGTGGCACATAAACCATAATAGAATGGAGGTTTGACTACATGGACGAAAAAGAAAAGAAATTGCGTGAAGACCTGGAATTCCATCTGGATACGCTCCGGCGCAACTTGGAGGTCGTTTCGATGGAAGATCTGAAAGCGAAATACGCAAAGCCATTCAAAGACCTGAAAGATAACATCTGCAAGACCGCCACCGCATACACCCAGTACATTTCCCTCGGTGGTATCCGCGTCAAGAGCCGCTACGGCGACGAGGCCGTGAAATACATAAATGAGGCAATCAAAGATACTCCCTACCTGAAAAAGATCTCCGAGGCCGCCTTTGAGCGACAGGACATGGATGCGATCGCGGCACTGGCAAGGCAGCTCCGTGAAGTAGTTTTGCAGAGCCTGCATGTGTTCAGCCTGCCGCTTTTCTGCCTGTATGTTCCTACGGAGTGTATGAATGACTACCACACTCCCCCGGAGATCTATAATGATGTCACTTCGCAGGTCTTGCGAAACGGGGAATGGCAGCTTGCGGAGAATATCCGCCCCGGCGAACTGATCCCTGTGCAGTTCATTTTCGAGGTATCTGCGCCATCTGAGGAAGCGGCATGAAGCGGACACAAAAATACTTGAGCAGCGAGGCTCACGGTTATTTGCGGGAGGCGGAGGCCTGTTCCCTGGTTCTCAAAGAGCTGGAGCGCATATCCGCCAAGCTGCAGCGGCGAATCGATAAAGAGGCCGCCGCAAGGCAAGCTGACTTTGAAGCCGCCATGCAGTACCACAGCGAGGCGGAAATTCAGGATGCCTACGGCTGGGAGTTCATCACTGAGGCACAGTATCATGCCTATTTAGATCTGTTCCGCCGTGGCAGAAAAGCGATAGAGGACCACCCTCCCACCATCTCTGAAATAGCGTTCTCCATTGTGCGGAAGGTCATTCGTGATTTAGAGGCGGACAAACGGGAATATGAGTTTTCCGCTCTCACACCGGAGCAGCAGGTCGTGGAACTGCAGCGTGCAGAACAGGCCCGGAAAGAATGGAAAGCACATATCGACCATCTTCGAAAGCAACAAGGGCGAATTGTCGAAAGCAAAGACGATGGCCCTCTATAAGTTCATCGTTTCAAAGAAACCGTTCCGTTCAAAACGAAGCATATGTTGATAAAGCTCCGGCAGACCACTTGCGTCTGTCGGAGCTTTTTATGGAGGGATTACGCAATGAAAAAAATTCAAGTTACACCTCTTTTTGAGGATATTGGATTCTGTAAAAATGTATTTCAATCTGTGACTAAACCGTATTATTACTGCAACCGTGATATGGTAGACGGCATTTGGTACACTTCTACCCCGGATGATTTTGAAAATGACTGCCGGATTCGGAAAGATGTTTTAATCGAGGTTCTCCGGAACGGTAAAGTCATCGCCCTCGATGGCAATGGCGACTTTGACGGAAAAAAACCTTTTGTCCCATTCTGCAGTTTTCGTGAAGAACTTACGCGGTCATTCCACAAGGAGCATCCGAACCTGAAAGACTACTATGCCATGAAGCAAAAGCTGTTATTACTGCCGGGGGGTGAGGCATATGCAGATCCATCCAGCTGTCAGGATAATTGGCTCTTCCATCTGGACTTCGGGAACGAAAAGGAACAGGTGGTAGGAACGGCCAGCCGGATGGACATACAGTATTCCATCCTTGCTGTTGAATATAAGCACAAACCCACCGGCTTTGTATTTACCAACTACCGGCTGCGGTCAGTAGAAATGCCACCCCATTCGACCAGCCATGACCTCCTGCTTTATGACTGGCAGGAAGAACTGTAAAAGGAGTATCTGAAAATGAAAACGGTAAATTATTTACTGCTGTTTACAGGCATGAGCGACCAGGGTGGCCATGAAGCTGCTGTCCGCAGTTTTGCGGAACTGCCAGCAGCCAGGCTCGCCATGATCGAATCCTACCAGAGAACTGCCGCAGCATTAAATTTACCCGCTGATCCCCATATTTCCGACAATCGTTATGCAGTAATGGAGGAAAACAGCATCCGTTTGGAGCGGGGAAGCGATATCTTCCGGTGGGAAGTCATCAAGGCGGTACCCGAAGACATTGGACCTGATAGAACCTCTCCTCCCGACTGTCCATATAGGCTGAGAAAGTACACCGTAACGATTGAAGAACACATTGCCCAGGAGTTTCCGGTGAAAGCTTACGACCTTTCCCATGCCCTGGAAACAGCTGAAGCTGCATACAAGCAAGGAAAATTTGTGATACTGCCCTCAGCCCCAACTACCCGCCTGATCATGGCGCGACACAATAAGACCGGGAAAACGACCGGGTGGAGAGAATTTTAGCCATTACCACAAGGGAGAGATAAACATGAACTTATGGCATGACAAGTCCTATATTTCGCCTTCAGGCCCAGAATGGGTCGAACGGGGCTACGCTATGTACGATGTTCATTCGGTGCGCTTTCAATTTGTCTATACGGAAGAACAGAAGAAAGCCAACCGCCGTGCGCATACAGCGGCTGATGAGGGCCAAGCCCTGGTCATGGCCGCTGAAGCACGAAATTCTGTCATGAATCCCCTCATGGACGCCATCGCCCAAAATTTCGTCTGTTATCAGTATGAGGATACCGAGCCGGCGCCTTTCCTGAGCTGTCAGTGGGACCTCTTTTTCTGGTGCAATGATTTCAGCAGTACGCTTCACGGCTATGGCCTGTCCGGACGGGATTACTCCTACTTTACATTGAGCTTCAACGAAAACCAGACCGTGGAAAAGCGTGCCGAGGTCTGCTGGCGGCTGCTGCAATTTCTGGAACACCGCTGCCGGAAAAACCGCAATCTGGATGTTGCCGTCCAGCACAGCATCTGGTACGACTATGAGAAGATCGAAAAAGATGCTGACCGGATGAAATGTCTGCTGGCGGGCCGCAGCTGCACCTACGGCAGTAAGGACGGGAAATTCCTGTTCAATAATGGCACTTTCTGTTTTCGTCCCAAGTACGCCAAGCGGCGGCTCTATCGTGTTTCTGATTCCGAGGTTCTTGCCCTGTGCTGGAAACTCGGCCTGACAGACGATGCTTCTGACGGCGGCCCTCTCGCAGCGGGGAGGTGCAGTGCATGAAGTACAAAGAAGTCTATGCTGCATTGGCAAAGCGACGGATGGATGTCCCGGGATTCCGCTTTTCTGATTACAGCGGATGGCGGGCTCCCACGCAGTCTTACATGACACGCCAGCAGCCGCTGTGGATTGTGGCGGAAGATCCCGCATTGAGCCGCCGCCTCTGGATCACACAGGAAGGCAGAGATTTGAGCATCACTGTCGGCAAAACGGACCAGAACGGCGGCAACTGCGGCACAGTAAATCGCATATCGTGCCGGAACCGCACGGAGCTGGCCGCCGAACTGCGCCGTCTGTTTGACAGCACAATGGATGCGGCCTGACGATTGCATCAAGGGGCCGGTAAGCAACGCCCAAAATCAGTTTAGAATTCAAAGAAACGGGGGTGTTTTGGACGCCCCTACACACTGCCCTTATCGGCAGGCTTATCACAAGGACCGGCAGGCTGCGTTTTGCGGCCTGCTGGTCCTCGTTCCGGGGGAAATCATGAAACCAATACCATTTAACATGAAAGGAACGGCATATGCCCTGACCATCAAGATCGCCACCTATCCGGAGGGCAATCTCGCCATCAAACTCTATCAGGAAAGCTTCGGCCAGCTGATCTTCTGGGACAGCCTCACGGTCAATCCGGGCGGCCTGTGTCCCAAGGATTGTGGATTTATCAATACCAAGTCCACCGGCAAACGCTTTTATGCCTGGATCAAGCGCAATGGCCTGGGGGAACGCACCGGCCAGGTTCGGCTGGAGGGCGGCGTGGAATATGTGGAATACCTCTTCAACGCCAAAAAGCTAAAAAAGCTGGACCCAGACGGCTATACCTACTATGAACGGCGCTTAAAGGGAGAACTTGGCCGGAAATATGAGCGGCTCTATCAGGCGCTTCGGCGGCTGGCAAACCACATTCCAGATTTCCGCTATACAGATTACAGCGGATGGCGCAGGTTGTCGGACTCCATCAATACGCCTCCACTGTGGATTGAGGCTGAAGACCCCGCACATCACCGACACCTTACCTTTGAGCACCGCGGGGTCATATTGCGGACCACTATCACAGACTGCGACACAGATACTGTGCAGAGCAACTTGTACCGTCTCCGGGATGATATGGCGGCTGATTTGCTCACCTTATATCAAGGTGAACTTCCGGTCTATGCGCCCTGGTCTGAAGAACGCCGAAGAAAAAGCGACGCAAGGCATGACCCGTCCCTTGCTCAGACATTCAAAGAAACAAGCGAAGTCCGCCAAAAGGCGGCAAAAAAGAAATCCAGAAAAAGGAGCACAAAATCATGAAGATCAAACTATACCCCAAGAACTTGTTAGAAGCTGCCTGGCGTAAGGACAAAAAGCTGTACGCAGACGGCGACGCCGCAGAGCCGCCCCAATGCCTGCGGTGCGGCGCCCCTCTGGCAGCCCACCTGATGGTCAATGCCCTCAGCCGCTATGCAGATGTGCAGATCTGTGAAGCCTGCGGCATGGATGAAGCCCTTCGGGATGCCGCCCATGCTCCATTGCCCCTCACAGAATGGGATGCAGTGAAGCGCGGCAGACTTCCGGCACCCGCAAAAGGGCGTGTCCGTTATCTGAAAACCTCCTGCACCTTCGAGGAAGTATTCCAGCACACCGATGCGCCGCCCATGCAGCTCGCTGGCCGACCTGTCAGCGAGGTGGTTTACTCCCGCTCGGATTATGACGGCTATCAGTGGTGGACAACCTGGCACGATGGGCCTGGGAAAAAGCCGGTGGCGGAGCTGGTGAAGGAGATCGACGAGTTCCAGAACGCCCTGTTCAAGCTGCCGGACTTCAAGACGCTGGACACTATGCGGCGGTTCTGCAGGTACGCGCAGGCGACCAGCGAGGCGACGGAGTTCAACCTTTATTCCGAAACCGACCACCTGTATATCTGGATTCGGCTGATCACCCGGTCCCGGGATTACAATGTCTATGTTCACTATTACGATAAGGCGGCTGTTGGAGGTAAGTGATGCGACTGAAATACTACGACAAGCATGATACAGAAATTCAAGTCGGAATGCTGCTGCGCCATGATGACGGCGCTATCGAGCGCGTCCTGGAGGGCGTCAACAGCAGCGGGGATATTACGCTTGGCTTTGAGGCATCTGCCTCGGAAATTTATCCGCTGAGTGAGTTCAATTTGAGAGAATGGGAAATTGCGGCAGAGTGATTTTGCCGCAGCGAGGCCGCAGGTTGGGGATTTCCCAGCCTGCGGCTTTCTATTTTATCACAGATACCTATGCAATTCCTTGTATTCTTCGAGAAAGCGAAGTATAATGAATATCGGAGGTATGTGCTATGGATTATATGACTTTAAGGGAAGCTGGCGAAAAATGGGGGATCTCTCCCCGGCAGATCAATAGCTATTGCTCTGATGGGCGTATTCCCGGAGCAGAAAAAATGGGACGGGTTTGGTTAATCCCGAAAGATGCAAAAAAGCCAATTGATGGCAGAACCAAACTTGGAAAGGAGCGCAAAGGGAATGGCGAATAATATTCTGCTGTTAGAAGATGACATGAGTTTAATAGATGGACTGCAATATTCTCTGAAAAAGAACGGTTATGCTGTTGAGGTTGCCCGTACTGTATCAGAAGCAAAAAGATTGCTGCAGAACATCGACCAATATGATTTGCTGATTTTAGATGTTACTCTGCCGGATGGCACAGGTTTTGAAATATGCGAGATGGTCCGCAATAGGAACGAACACATTCCAATTATTTTCCTTACCGCTTCCGATGAAGAAGTAAATGTCATTCGGGGCTTGGATTCCGGCGGGGATGACTATATTACGAAGCCTTTCAAACTTGGAGAATTGTGTTCCCGTATTCGTGCCTTGCTGCGCCGCGCCGGAATTTCTAAGAGAGAAAAAAGATCAGAAATTGAATGTGGCGATATTTCCATAGATTTTTTGAGCAATCGAGTTCTGCTGAATGGGCAGCTACTTGATCTAACCAACGTAGAATACCGGCTGCTCTGTCTTTTGGTGCGGAACGCAAATCAAATTGTCACCAGAGAAATGATCCTGAATGAGCTGTGGGATGATAACGGTAACTTCGTGGATGATAATACCTTATCTGTATATATCCGGCGGCTCCGTGAGAAGGTTGAAACAGATCCCTCCCACCCCGAACATTTAATGACCGCCCGCGGGTTTGGGTATCAATGGAAAGAGGTGTCTGTATGAGTTTCCTTCAAGACAAACAGATACGCAGATATGTCATTTTTCTGGCGATCTTTGCGCTTGTGACTTTATGTGCGGGCGGCCTGTTTGTCATAGATCAGAGTGATGCTGTCAGAAGCAGCTATCTTGCACATGATGAAGCCATTGCTTCCTCGCTTCTGGAACAAGGCGTTCCGAAAGACGTAATCGCCAATGCCCTGACAAATACAGAAACAAGTCAAGGCGGAATCGAATTGCTTACGGAATTGGGAATTGAAAGCCAAGCGGCAGCTAATTCTCTGCCTTATCTTTCCCACTTTCAAAGGGACACGCTGATAACGGTATTGATTGGTTTGGCTGTTTTGCTTACTTTTCTTTTCGCCGGAACGCTTGTTTTCTTTCTGAGAAGGAAAAAGCTGTATCAGCAGGCCGGGAAAGTAATAGAGAACTATATCAATGGCGATTTTTCCTTTCATCTTCCACAAAACAGCGAGGGAGCAATTTTTTATATTTTTGCTTCTGTTGAGCAGCTTGCCACAATGCTTCAAGCCAAAAGTGATACAGACCATAAAGCAAAGGAATTTTTGAAAAGTACGATTTCTGATATATCCCATCAGCTAAAAACACCATTGGCTGCCATTACAATGTATCAGGAGATTATTGCGGATGAACCGGAAAACCCGGAAACCGTAAAAGAGTTTTCAGAAAAGATCGGGGTATCTCTAAAGCGAATGGAAGAATTGATTCAATCCATGCTGAAAATTACCCGGCTGGACACAGGGAATATTGTCTTTGAAAAAAGAAATTGCCCTGTGACAGAATTGATCTCCCGTTCTATCAGTGAATTGACAGACCGGGCCAAAACGGAGAATAAGCATATCATCCTGAAAGGTAATTCAGAGCAGACGGTCTTTTGTGATCTGGAATGGACGAGCGAAGCCATCGGAAACATTGTGAAAAACGCTTTAGACCACACAAAACAGGGAGATACGATTCAAATTTCATGGGAACGTACACCGGCGATACTTCGTATTTTTATTGCTGACAGCGGCAGTGGGATTGCACCAGAAGATATACACCATATTTTCAAACGCTTCTATCGGAGTAAACATTCCCTTGAAACACCGGGGATTGGTTTGGGGCTTCCGTTGGCAAAGTCGATTATCACCGGTCAAAACGGCCTGCTTTCCGTTCAGAGTGAGTTGAACGAAGGCACAACCTTCACAGTTTCCTTCCTTACTGAATCGTAAGATTAAATTCACCTGATTGTAAGCTGGCTTTGTTATCCTTTAGGAAAGGAGGCTGATGATATGGAAATCTTGAAAGTACAAAATTTATGTAAGACCTATGGTAAGGGCGAAGCAAAAGTTGACGCCTTAAAAAATGTTTCATTTTCTCTGGAAAAGGGAGAATTTGCTGCCGTTGTTGGTGAATCCGGTTCTGGAAAAAGCACCTTGCTAAACTGTATTGGAGCTTTGGACCTTCCTACTTCCGGCACGGTATTGATGGATGGTCAAAATCTTTTCTCTATGAAGGAGGAAGAACGCACCATTTTCAGACGGCGGAATATCGGATTCATTTTTCAATCCTTCCAGCTTGTTTCCGAGCTGAATGTGGAGCAGAATATCATGTTTCCGCTGCTTCTGGATTATCGCAAACCTGATCCGGCGGCAGTTAAGGAAATCCTGGCGCTGCTTGGTCTAACGGAGCGCCGCCACCATCTGCCAAACCAGCTTTCCGGCGGGCAGCAGCAAAGGGTTGCGATTGGCCGCGCTTTGATTACAAAGCCAAAGCTGATCTTGGCGGATGAACCTACCGGAAATTTGGACAGTAAAAACAGCCAGGATGTGATTGATCTGCTCACACAGGCTTCCAGACGCTTTCAGCAGACGATCTTAATGATTACCCACAATAAAAATCTGACCGCTTCGGTGGATCGGGTGTTCCGGGTAACAGATGGCGTGCTTACAGATTTAGGAGGGAATACGGATGAAGCATTATCTTGACCTTGTTCCTATTTCTGCAAAAGTCCATCGCAAGCAAAGCCGGATGTCCATTTTCTGTATCGTACTGGCGGTGTTTCTGGTGACGACCATTTTCGGCATGGCAGATATGTTTGTCCGCAGCCAGATCATTAAAACACAGGCGGAAACGGGAAATTGGCATATCGCACTACGCAATATTTCGGATGAAGATGCGGCAGTTATCGCTGCACGCTCTGACATAGAGGCTGTTGTTGCTTATGATGTCTTAAATTTTCGCGGCGATCAGGGATATACCCTGAATGGAACAGAAACACTTATTTGCGGAAGCGATGAAGGGCTGTTCACCCAAATTCTCTCTGACATAATCGCAGAGGGCAATTTCCCGCAGAACGATAACGAGGCTATGGTATCGGTAAATGCAAAAGAAATGATTGGCTTGTCGATTGGAGATCAGATTGCCGTTAACCTGCCTGACGGGGCCGAACTGGCATTTACCATATCCGGTTTTGTTGAGAATACTGCAAATCTTATGAGCAGTGATTCTTATGGCGTGTTTATCACAACAGAAAAATACCGCACAATCACTTCCACTGCTGCGGATGGCGAGTCATCTGAAAATAATACATTTTTTTATGTCCAGTTTTCAAATACGGGGAATATCCAAAATAGGATCTCTGAACTGAAATCTCAATTTGGATTAAGCGATGAACAGGTTTCAGAAAACACCAAACTTCTCGGATTGCTTGGACAGAGCAGCGATTCCTTTATGATGCAGGTCTATATTTCTGCTGCAGTTTTGTTTGTGCTGGTCTTGTTTGCAGGCACTATGATGATCGCAAGCAGCCTGAACAGCAATGTTGCCCAGCGGACAGAGTTTTTCGGATTGATGCGCTGCATCGGGGCAACACCCAAACAGGTCATGCGGTTGGTACGGAAAGAAGCTCTCAGTTGGTGCCGCTTTGCAATTCCCGTGGGTGTTTTAAGCGGTATGGTCGTAATATGGATCTTATGCTTTATCCTTCGGCTCCTTAGCCCTGAATTTTTCGGAGAGATGCCTGCGTTTAGTATCAGTGTGCCAAGTATTGTGGCGGGAATTATTGTAGGATTGCTGACGGTGCTTTTGGCCGCCCGGTCTCCCGCAAAGAGGGCTTCAAGGGTTTCCCCGCTGGCGGCAGTTTCCGGCAATGCGAATGACTTGCAGCCGATCCGCAAAGCGGCAAATACAAAGCGCCTCAAAGTGGATACCGCGCTCGGTATTCACCACGCAAAGGCAAGCCGCAAGAATTTTGTGCTGACGGTGTGTTCCTTTGCTTTGAGTATCGTCCTTTTCCTGGCTTTTTCTGTAACGATCACATTTATGAACCATACCCTGACCCCGTTGTATCCGTGGGCGCCGGACCTATCCATTGTAAGCTCGGACAATTCCTGCTCCGTTAACAGGGCATTTATCGACGAGCTGAAAGAAAATCCTGCTGTGGATGCGGTTTATGGCCGGATGTTTGCGTATGATGTGCCTGTTACGGTGAATGGGGCAGAAAAGACCGCCATCTTAGTTTCGTATGAGCAGCAGCAATTTGAATGGGCCTCTGACTATTTGCAGTCCGGCTTATTGGAAACGGTACAAAGTGAATTGAATACTGGGCTGACCGTATATGATACACAAAACAGTATGCAGGTTGGCGACACGGTAACAATGCAAATTGGCGGCCAGCCTGTGGAGATACAAATTACAGGGCTTCTCTCAACCAGCCCGTTCAATAATACCGGTGATTCCGGCATTATCATTGTTTCCGAAGATACATTCCGGCAGATCACCGGGGAAGAAAACTATACCATCATTGATATGCAGTTATCCTCCGACGCGACAGACGAAGATGTGAATGCGATTCATCGCAGCTACGGAGCCGGATTTGATTTCGTAGACAAACGGATGGATAATAGCAGCACATTAGGCGTTTATTACTGTGTATGGCTGTTCCTCTATGGTTTCTTGGCGCTGATTGCTTTAATTACCGTATTCAATGTGATCAACAGCATTGCGTTGAGTGTTTCAGCCAGAACAAAGCAGTATGGCGCTTTCCGGGCGATTGGGTTAAGTACCCGCCAGCTTTCCAGAATGGTAATCGCCGAAGCATCCACCTATGCGATAACCGGCTGTGTGGTTGGCACTGTGCTGGGATTGATCTGCAATAGAGTCCTCTTTGCCCTGCTGATAAATTCTAAGTGGGGAGATCCTTGGACGATCCCCTGGGTGGAGCTTGGGATTATCGTATTGATTATGGTACTTTCTGTGGTTTTGGCAGTGCGTGGGCCAATTAAGAAGATGCAGAAAATGTCCATTGTAGATACAATCAGCGCACAGTAATAGCTTTTTAACAGTATATATAAGTGGGACTGCCACATCAATGGGAAATCATAGATGCGGCAGTCCCTTTCTTTATCTTTGGAAGGCGATGACGGCTAAGGCATAAACAAACTTCGGACTATTTTGACCAGAAGATTATCTCATTGCGTCGTCCTTAAAGTGGTGGAATATAGCCTAATTGAATAGCTTTCGTGATAGCTTCTACTGCTGAAGAAACCCCTAATTTTTCAAATATGTGCTGCAAATGATTGGATACCGTTCTCTCACTCATAAAAAGCTGTTCGGCAATTTCTTTCCTTTTAGTTCCTCCGGCCAGCAGAAGCAGAACTTGCTTTTCGGTCTCTGTTAGTTCCTCTATATAGGTTTCATCTTTTTCAAAGTAGGTGGAGCCATTATTTATTGCTTCCAGAATATGCAGCAGTTCTTCGGGTTCAATATCTTTGTTTATAAAACCTTTTGCCCCCAGCTTTTCAGCTTCTTTCCGGTAAACGGGCAGATCATATCCCGACAAAATTACAATTTTTTGGTCGGGATATTTTTGTAAAAGGTTCTGTGCCAGGAGCAGACCATCTTCCTCGGACAGTTTTCCAAGATTGATGTCCATCAGAAGAATATCCGGCTTGTCCCTTTCAATCTTTGCCTCTATTTCATCAACGGATTTGATATTTGAAAACTGTTCAATGGATGGGAAGTCTGATAATACAATCGCCAAACTTTGAGCAAAAAGCGCATGGTCATCGACCAACAAAACGCGCATAGGATTCATCTCCTTTCATGGGAATAAAGATGCTGACATTGGTTCCTCCATCTGGATTTTCTTTGACTGTCATTTTGCCATTCAAAAAGGATACCTGCTCCTGAATGGAGGCAAGTCCGTGATGAATGGAGTGATCTTCGGGAGGGGTTGAAAATCCGGCTCCGTTGTCTGACACTTGCAGGATAATCATGTCATTTTCCTGTTGCAGCCTTACATCAATTCTTGCAGCATGGGAATGTTTGAGGGCGTTTACAGCCAACTCTCTCGCAAACCGACAGATCAGCATTGTGTACGGTTCCACTAAAAAAATATCGTCTTTGCAATCCAGGGCAATCAAGGTATCACTATCATTGGTAATAGAGTCCAGGACACTTTGAAGATTCTCTTTGAATGTCAAGTTCTTTAGTAATTTGGGATGGTATGCCTGCATCTGGGACCGTATGGAAGATGTGAGTTTTCGCAACGTATCTTCCAATAGCTGCTGAATTTCGATCTGCCCAGCCTTACGCACCAGATTCTTCATGGAAAGAAGATCCTGTAAAATATCGTCGTGCAGGTAATTGGTAAACTCTTTTCGCAATGCTTCTTCATGCTTAAGCTGCGCTATTGTGTATTCATAAAATGAAGGAACGGCTTCGGAGGCGTTATTCTCTGATCTGCTCGCTTTCCAAAACAACAGCAGGCGATAGAGCAGTCCACAAAAAACGAGCAAGTAAAGCAGCGTAATCGCGGTTAAAATGGGCAAACCAAACAACCATACAATCAGTACGAAGCTGGCAATGCACAACAAAAGAAAAACGGCAGTTGTAGGCCAGCTTAATGAAAAAAATGGCTTTTGCTGATGATTCGCCCGAAAAATAATGCTGTGGATACTGACAAATGTAAGCATGACGATTAGGTATAGTCCCATCTGCTCAACATAGTTTTCTTTCCGAGAAAAAGCTGTCATGTAGCAGATAAACGGAAGAAGAACAAAGATTGCTGAAAATAGCAGCTGTTTCCTTTGACTCCTCAAAACAAACCATACTCGTTTACGATGAATTACGGATATAGCAATGCACCAAACAAAGGAAACCAGAAATTGAATGTTGTAGAGAATGTAAAAAGATTCTCTGTCAATAAAAAAACTGAGGGTTGCTGTAAAGCAGAGGATGGCTGTCCCGGACAGGAATACCCTTCTTCCCTTGTAATTGGCTCCCTGAAAAAGAAACGCCTGCACAAAGTTCATCAGTTGATACAAACAAATCGGAAGCATAACAACGGACGCCGTGTCTGCAAGGGGGTATGAACCAAATAGAGATAATCCAAAATGCCATCCAAATAGCACCAGGAGAATTGCAAATTGTGATAGGACAGGATTCCCTTTTATGTTTTTACCGGATATATAGTATCCGTCCCAAAACAGAAATGTCAGAAGTACAATATGAACGATATTTTCCACCGGTATAGTAGCTCCGATAGTATTCATTACGCACAGAAACACGATAAGCAATAGCTGATTAAGTATCATCAAGCCTTGTCTTAGCATATATTTTCGTTTCACAGCAACACCTCCTTGCCTTTCTCTATTTTACTCTACTTGTGCCATATCTGCAAGAAAGTGAAATGGAGTAATCACCGTAGGCAGTCGAGATTCATACTGGATTCCAACTGCCTACGGTGATATTAGTTTATCGCTGCTTTATAGCAGGAGTATTTGGTTATTTGATAGTAGATAAAATAAATGATAGAAAAAATTCCGATAGCTAAGGCTATGGGCAGGATAACCTCACTTGCCCGTCCCAGCACATCGTCCATCAATGCCGATTTGTAACATATAATGGCAAAAATGCTGTGCAGCATACCTATCATATAAGGGATCACAAAATAAATCTGAATCTGCCGCCGGACACAGCGTTTTATCATATTCCTATTATATCCCATACGCTGAAGGATGTTGTAATCATCCCGATCATAGGTGACGGCAGACAGGTTTTGAAAATAGAGGATGCTGCCGGTAGCAATCAGGAAGATAATGGTGGCAAATGCAATCAGCAGATAGGTAGAGCTGTTCTGTTGGATGATTTCAGTCTGCCGCTGCCATGCGCTTGCAAGATAGATGTTCTCAGGCATAGCGTCTTTCAAAATCGTATAGGCAGCCCCATCGGTACGGGTCGTTCCACCATTGATGCTGACAACCGTGATCTGTTCAGACTGTCCCTTTGCTATGGTTTGATAAAGCTGGTCGGAGACAAGAAGCGTAGCAACACTATTGGCAAACCCAATCGGATTATCCAAGGTGGTCTGAACAACCGTTACATCTGTTGTAGCTCCATCACCAATGTTCAGATGATAAACAGCACCGACATCAGAGTTTTCAGGGTCAGGCCGGTATTTCACCAAAACACATTCGTCATCACTAAGCTCAGAAATCGAACTTTCTTTTCCCTGGCTGTTCAGTAAAGCATTGTAGTCGGTCAGACTCATGCACTCAAATCCGGGTGTTCGCACTTCTTCGCCGCTAATGCTGTATTCATCGGGAAGGTGATCTGATGTGGCCGTGATTTTGAGTAAGTTGGTTTCTTGTACTTGATATTCCTGGCTATTTAATCCTTCGGCTAATGCCGCCTGCGCTTGCTTGCTTTGCTGTTCGTCCTCAACCCGGTATTCGATTGCAGACGGAATAATTCGTTCCACAGCTCTGTAAGGATACCAAACCGAAAGCGTGGTTGCTCCAAAAACGGAAAGTGTTCCGGCAACCAGCAAAATCAAAAGGATTAGTGACTTTGCATTGGATCGGATACGGTGCATAAATTTGGGAACAACAACAATCGTATTTTCCCGGTACAGAACACGGTGGCGATTTTTGACACACTGGCATACAAAGGGGACAAAGGAATAAACGGACAATACTGTGCCAATCACTACCAGTACCAGAGTCAGCAATGCAATAGGCGAAAAGCCAATCGTTGTCCAAACAGATTGAGTACCACGAACCATGTCCAGTGCCAGGGCATACCCACCGAGCAGAAAAACAATTCCGATGATGGAGAAAACGATATTCGGGCGAACAGGCTTTTCCACCTTTTTTTCCAAGCGCACCAGATCCAAAAGGGTTGATTTTAGGAGCAATACTGCATTGGAAAGTGTAAGGGTAAGCAGCACAGCAAGGATAAACAGGAAGATTGAGCCGACAGCCTGGGGATTGATAAACGGAATGGCTCCCATATCAATCGTTAAGTCAAGCAAAGCAACAATTCCCGCAGTTACGCCGATGTGCAACAGGCTTCCAGCTAAAATGCCGACAATCGTACCGCCAAGGCAGACGAAAATATTTTCTATGGTCAGCAGGCAGAGCATATCCCCTTTACGGTATCCCAGCAGAGCATAAATGCCTAATTCTTTCATTCGGCGGCGCATGAAGAAATTGTTTGAGTAGAACATATAGAATACAACAAACACCATGATAAATACAGCGACTACGCTGCACATCATTTCTACACGGCCATCCGATGAGATTTTTTCCATGATAATCTCATTCAGAGAAAAAGAAGTAAAGCAGAAATAAACCATCAAAACGAAAGAAACGGACATAAGATACAGGGAATAAAAAGAAAAGTTCCGTTTCAGATTTTTTAGTGCTATTGTCGCTAAATTCATACGCTCACCCCCAGTTACCGCTTCTCGTCCTGGCGGGCAGATTCCTGCATGATAGCCTCATAGAAGTGCCGCCGTTCAGCATCGTGGCGTTGTAGTTCAGAGATGATATGTCCATCTTTGAAGTAAAGGATGCGGTCCGTATAGCTGGCAGCATAGGGATCGTGCGTAACCATGAGAATTGTGGTTCCCAAGGTGTGGTTGACTTCTGTTAATGCAGTAAGCAGTTCGGTGGCGGAGCTGGAATCCAGTGCGCCGGTAGGTTCGTCCGCAAAGATCAGCGGAGGCTGTTTCACCATTGCGCGAGCTGCCGCCACACGCTGCCGTTGGCCGCCGGACAATTCGCTGGGATATTTTTTTAGCTGGGAGTCAATTCCAAACAGTTCAGCCAGCTCCTTAACTTTCCTGTCGATTTCCTGCGCTGGCTTGTGAAGCAAAGTCAACGGGACGGCAATATTTTCGCGTACTGTCAGACTATCTAAAAGATAATATTCCTGGAAGATAAAGCCCAGATTGTTTTTGCGAAAATCCGCGGCCTGTCCCTGTCCCAGCTTTTCAATATGGGTTTTACCCATGATAATATGGCCGCTGGTCGGAATGTCGATTGTAGATAAAACATTCAGGAGGGTTGTTTTTCCAGAACCGGAAGCACCCATGATGCCTAAGAATTCGCCCTGCTTAACTTCAAAAGATACATGATCGAGGCCGGGCTTGGGTTGGTTCTTGTAAATTTTGGTTACATCCATAACTTGTAATAATGTACTCATATACATTCGCTCCTTTCATAGTTCCTCTTTAAGTATAAAGAACTCGAAAGAATAAGGCATGAGTAATTCACGCATTTATTGTTTGCGTGAATTACTCATGTTTTCTCTTTTGCAAAGCGATAGAATAGAACTCAATAATATAAAGAGCTCCTTCCTTACTAAACTGTAAGCTAAAATTCACCTGAATGTAAGCTGATTCCTTTAAAATTGCAAATAGATAGTTGTTGGCAAGGAGGAAGCATGGATGAGAAAAATACTTGTTGTAGATGATAATTTAGATTATCTGGAATTGCTGGCCTCTGTTCTGGGAAAGTATTTTGAGGTTTACGAGGCAACAGGGGTAAAAGACGCCCTGCGGGTGTTGGGCGACAAAGAAAAAGAAATTGAGGCGATCTGCTCTGATTACAATATGAGGGATGGCACAGGATTAGATTTGCTTGAAAAAGTCCGTCAAGAGGGCATAACCATTCCATTTCTGCTTATGTCCGGTGATGATGACCATGTACTTAAACAAAAGGCAAGGCTTTATGGCGGAGATTTTTGCAGTAAAACGGATTGTGATTTTATCGAAAGAATAAAGGCATTAGTCAAATCAGAAACATAATTTTGTTTTACCTGGTGGGTCTATGGCTTATCAGGAAATTTGTCCAATAAAATTAGAAGCGAGGTAATCACATGAGTGATTTTGTAATTGAAACACGGGGATTGACAAAGGTATATGGAGAACAAACGGCTGTCAATTCTGTTAATCTCCATGTTAGAGCAGGCCGTATATACGGACTGCTTGGCCGCAATGGAGCAGGAAAAACCACGATAATGAAGATGATCCTGGGACTCGCGCCGATTACTTCCGGCGAAGTGGATGTGTTCGGCCAAAACATCAAGGGCCGAGAGAAACAAATTTATCCCCGCATTGGTGCGATCATTGAAAATCCAGGTTTTTATCCCAATCTGACCGGTACAGAGAACCTTAAAATTTTCGCTGAAATGCGCGGGATCTACCACCCTAATGCGGTAAAAAGCGCCTTAGAGGTTGTAGGGCTTCCTTATCGGGACAAAAAGCTATTCAGCAAATATTCTCTTGGTATGAAACAACGCCTTGGCATAGCCAACGCAATCCTGCATGATCCGGAATTGCTGATATTGGACGAGCCAACCAATGGGCTTGATCCCATCGGTATTGCCGAAGTACGCAATTTCATCAAGGATTTAAGTGTCGAGCGCGGTAAGACCATTTTAATTTCCAGCCATATCCTTTCTGAAATTTCTCTGCTGGCAGACGACATCGGAATCATCGACCACGGTGTATTGCTGGAAGAAAGCAGCATGGAAGAACTGGAAAAGAAAAACCGCAAGTATATCCTGCTCCAAGTGTCTGATGCGTCAAAGGCCTCTCTGCTTTTAGAGCATGAATTTCATGTGAAGGATTATGCCATGCAGGATGAACATACTTTGCGGCTTTATGACACTGCCCTTGATGTGGCGGCAATAAATAAATTTTTGGTAATGCAGGATGTGGCGGTTATCGGCTCCCAGCTTTGCCATGACACCCTGGAGGACTATTTCAAGGAGATCACAGGGGGTGTTGGGATTGCTTAAAATGCTCAAGATAGAATTTTCTAAGATGCGGCGGCGTCCGTTTATCCTGATTGCTACTTTGGCTGCGGTGATTTTGCCTGCGCCTATCTCTCTCTTGGCTGCAAGAACCGGGCAAGGGTACGATTTTTTATATAAGTCTGTTATCAACTTGGGACAGCTTATGCTTCTGATCCCCGTCCTTTGTATTGTGGCGGCAATGCTGTTTTTTGAGGAACGCGATAACAACACATTGAAATCATTGAAGATCGTCCCTGTTTCGATGAATATGCTGGCTTCTTCAAAGCTGATCGTGCTATTAGTTGTTTCGGTTCTCTATTCAATTTTAGCGTTCGTATCAACGGTGGTATTTTCGTTGATCGGCCACATGACGGTGGAGCAGTTTGCAATTAAATTATTGTTCTGTATTGCTGCGGGAATTATGGTATGGGTTGCCTCCCTTCCTTGCATTGCCCTTATTGTCGTATTCAATAGGAATTACATTTTCTCTGTATTATGTTCTTTCTTGTATGCGGTTATGGGATTCATCATTACTAATGCAACCATTCGGACGGCTGCTCCCAATGTTTTTATGATATTACCTGTAAACGTAATTAACAGATGGCTCCTTCCTTTTTTTCAAAATTTAGATACAGCAAGCTACCCATTTGATATAGGGCCAAGCTCGGTAAGCACAATCTTCTGTGTGATATATCTTCTGATATATGCGGTGGCATTTGGCTGGATCATCTGTAATCGCTTTAGAAAATGGGATAATTAGCGGTGAATGGTATGCGTTTGATAAAAGATGAATTTATAAAATTAAAGCGGTGTAATATCCTTTGGGTAGGGATCATAACGCTGTTGTGTTCGCCTCTGCTATCCGTATTGCAGCAGGAATCCTTAAACGCCCCCATTCCTGATTACGGGTATGCCAACTTGGTAAACGGGGTAATTTGGAACAATATGGGCTTTTTCCTTCCCGTTACACTGATGCTGCTGGGCGGTTACATGATAAACCGGGAATACACGGACGATACGCTGAAAGAAATATTTACGATCCCCATTTCTTACAAGAAATTGATGCTGGGGAAAATCGGCGCTTTGCTTATATTATCTATTCTTTACAGTTGTTATAGCTTTCTTCTGGCGACAGGAATAAGTGCGCTTTTTTATCCCGGTGGTTTGAACGGTATGGCAGTAATAAAGGCACTCATTCAAATCTGTGGGATGGGGCTTTGTATCTGTATTTCCATACTGCCGTTTGTTTGTTGGTGCGGGGCTGCTAAAAACCGGTTCTGGGTAGGGACAGTTCTTGTATTTGTGTATGGATTCTTAGGTATCCCATTGGCTGGACACGGATTTCAGGATTATTACCCTATAAGCGCAGGATTGTCGATTATTCAATATTCGGGAGATACAGGAAGTACAACAGCCAACTTCCGGCCAGAAATTGCGGGCGTTGTGCTGTTGGCAACACTGGTCTTATCTTTCGCTATTTTGGTCATCCAAGATAAAAGGAAACATCTATAAATTTATCTATAGGGGGTGGTTCACATGGGAAATTGTTAATTCTTTCTTTTGACGACAATGAGGAAACCGTCCTCCATGAAGCAATATCGGCTCTCTCGTCCATTGCCAACATCTCCACAGTGGTCGCCTCCGCAGACGCGCCGTTGCTCTTTGGCTCTCTGCAAATCGACCCGCAGCGCAGGCTGGTCTTGCAGGCCGGCCAGGCGGTGGATCTGACGCCGATGGAGTTCGACATTTTGCTTCTGTTGGCCCAGCGCCCTGGACAGGTATTCTCCGCCAGGCAGATTTACGAGGCCGTCGCCACGGACTCCTTTGACGCCAGTTGGACCGGGATCTCCAGCATGGTCTACAAGCTCCGGCGTAAGCTGGGCGCCGACATCATCAAAACAGTGCGGGGCCACGGGTACAAATTTGTTGCCCCGGGCACCTCACTAAAATAAAACAAGTGCGCAACGGAGCTTCTTCCGCTACGCGCTTCTTTTATTCTTTGCACCGTAATTCTACTTTATTTAAGCCCACGGGAAAGACCCTGAGACGGTGATCTCAGGGCCTTTCTCATAGACTTAAATCCGGAACAGATCAATCGCCCGCATCAGCGTGATGCACAGCTCCTGGTACAGATCCTCGTCCAGTCTGCCGTTAATCACGGCATACTTGAGCAGCAGGGGCCGATACATGAGCAAAATGCTTGTGATGGCCTCATGGTCACCGTCCTTGGCTCGCCGCAGCATCTGTTCAAATGTCATATCCGTTCACCCCCTCGATGCTCTTCTTCAACTTCCGAATGGCCCGGTAATACACCGCGGCCGCGCCCTTATACGACAATCCCAGCTGCATACCGATCACATCGAATGGGCGCTTGTCCAGCACGCGGGCCAGGAACACATACCGTTCCCGCTCGTCCAGCTGTTTCAAGGCATACAGGAGCGCACCACTCTCGATTTTCTCCCAGAGGGGCAGCCGCTCCATCACTTCCTGCTCCAGCGTCTGGCTCACAGCAAAGATCGTATCCGTCAAGGTCTCCTGATTGCCGTACGCATAAAGGGCCTTCAGATAATCCCGCTGGGTGCGCCTGACCGCCTGGATTAAGTAACCTGTAAACTTGATTTGCAGTTCTTCCTCTGCTCGTCCATTATTTCGTTGCCACATGGCCTTATCCTCCAAATAGTTCAAGAATTTTTAGGGAATTCTTGAACCTTTGGCGGAGACCGGCACCGAACTAACGGGCGTCTTTTCTTGCCATATAAAGAAACGCAGCCGGCCGCACACCGCAAAGGTGAGCTGCCGGCCGAGTGATACACATAAAGAAGTCCGTCATGACTTCCGGCGCCCGCAGGAGGAGGCTTATCGCTCGATTTGCGATGTTCCCGCCTGCTCCCGTGAAAAGGGCGGCGGAAGAACCGTATTGTAAAGTAAGCTGTGTGTCGAAATGTAAGCAGATGGACGAACCTCTTTATGTGCATGATCCATCTTTCCATCATGCACTTCTGGCTCCCTGCCATCTGGACCACACTTTGCACACGAGCCCGCCGCTGCCGTTACAAGCAAACGGCGGGCCTGCCAGTTATCTTAGTGCAGTGTTGTTCTGAAAATATTGTTGGTTTTTGTCGAATTATAAAAAAGAGGCGGCCTCATTCTTCCAGAAATAAGGCCGCCCATTGTATCTTGAAATTACCTCTGCTGTTTTGATTTTTCTTTCTCATAGACATTCCTCCCATTTCTGTTTGTGAGTTCTAAAACACCATTTTAAGTGTAAACAACAAAGATCGCTGGATTTTGACTGAGCTGCAATTTTTCATGAGCATTTAATCTTCGCCTGGGCTTTGACGGCTCCGATACAGAAAAAGGGCGGGCAAAGAACTGATTTCTCTGCCCGCCCACTCTGCTCGGGACTTATCCCTGTCCTTTCTCCTTCAGATGCTGGAAGCTGTTCTCGCTGATGGTATGTTCCATCCTGCAGGCGTCCGCTTCAGCAGTTTCTTGATCCACCCCGGCCTCCATGAGCATTTTCGTGAAGAAGCGGTGCTTTTCATAAGTGCGTTCTGCCACTTCCCGGCCTACATCGGTGAGGTGGAGGAAAAAGTCGCTGTCCATCGTCAGGAAGCCCCCATCCCGCAGGGTCGCCACCGCATGGCACACGCTGGGCTTTGTGACCTCCATGTGACGGGCCACATCCACGGAGCGCACCATGCCGTGTTTTTGCTGGAGGACAAGAATGGTCTCCAGGTAGTCTTCACCGGATGCGTGCAGTTTTCTCATGCGCCACCTCGATTTCCGCCAACCCGCCAGTTGGAGGACTCTCTTTGCAGTTCTACCATACGGCGGAACATTCCACCCCGTTCCATCAGTTGTTCCGGCGTGCCTTCTTCCGCCACATGACCATCTGCCAGCACCACCACATGATCGGCTCCCATCACCGTCCGCATCCGGTGCGCGATAACCAAAACCGTCTTATCCTTGAGCAACGCGGAGAGGGCCGTCTGGAGACTGGTTTCATTCTCTACATCCAAAGAGGCGGTTGCCTCGTCCAGCAGAACGATAGGGGCGTTTTTCAATAAGGCGCGAGCGATGGAAATGCGCTGGCGTTCACCCCCGGACAGGGTAGAGCCGTTTTCACCCACCACTGTTTGGTATCCCTCCGGCAGACGCTGGACAAACTCATCGCACTGGGCGGCCCTGGCTGCGGCCATGACCTCCTCATCTGTTGCGTCCTTGCGGCCCAGACGGATATTCCCCATAATGGTATCGTTGAACAGCACCACATCCTGGAACACAATGGCATAGTCCCTCAACAGTGTTTCCGGGTCCACCGTGGAGATGTCCACGCCGCCCATAGTGATTGTCCCTTTCTGAATATCCCAAAAGCGGGCGGCCAACTTCGCCGTGGTACTCTTGCCGCCTCCAGAGGGTCCGACCAGTGCGGTCACTTCACCCTGCTTGGCGGTGAAGGTAACATCGGACAGCACATCCTCGCCATCCTGATACCGGAATCCCACATGGTCAAAGCAAATATCGTGACCTTTGGTATGATACTCCGTTGTGCCTTCCTGTGCGGGTTCCTGTTCAATGGCCTTCATGCGGCGGAGCTGGAGCATTGCGTTGAAGATTTCACTGAGTTGCATCATCACACCGCTGAGTGGGTCATAAATGCGGGAAGCGGCCACCAGGAACATGAGGAAAAAGAACAGATTCAGTTCGCCCTGTGTCAACAGCAGAGTCCCCACCAGCACCGTGGCCGGAAATCCCAATCGAAGGAGCATCTGCGAGGAAGTAATCATCAGGCCGCTGGTCATTTCATAGCAGACGGAGGTATGTACGATCTTCTCCAGCTTTTTATCCAGCCCTGCCAAGTAGGTATCCTCCTGATTGTTGGCTTTCAAATCCCTGATGCTCTCCAGAAACTCCTGTATTCCATCGGCGGCGTCCAGCTTGGATTGGATCTTTTTCAGGTCCATATGGTTTTGCAGACGCTTGCTTCCCACAAGGACAAGGATCGCTAGGACAAAGGGTGACAAAATCGCCAGCGCCATTCTCCAGTCCATGAAAAACAGGCACAGGCAGACGATCACGCAGCTGATAGCCGTTCCGAAAATTTGGGGAATCGTATAGGCAAAAACCCGTTCCAGATCATTGCAGTCGCTCATCATGGTAGTGGTCAGGTCGGAAAGATCCCGCTTGCCAAAGAAAGACAGCGGCAGGGTGCGTAATTTTTCGGCCAGGCCGATCCGCCGCTGGGCGCTTTCGGCATAAGCCGCAATGTAAGTACAGCGGTACTGAATGTAGTGGGTCAGGAAAATAATCACCAGCAGGGCCAGACACATTCCGGTATAGGCGCCCAGCGAGGGGGCGGTCGCTTCCATTCCCAGAAGCGGCTGGAGCAGCTGCATCACCAGCATTAAAAGCAGTCCCATGGGCAGCATCAGACTGAGTGAAGTGAAGACCGAGGCGATGATTCCTTTTTTCATATCCTTTGCGCCCTGTTCGGTCAGGGCAAAGAGTTTACGAAGCATGGTGTCCCTCCTTTCCAATATTCCAGGCAACCGAGGTCTGATAATCTCTCCACATGGAGGCGTAGATCCCGTTCCGTGCCATCAACTCATCATGGGTACCCCGCTCTGATACAGTCCCCTGTTCCAACACTAAAATCTCGTCGGCATTCTGAATGGTGGGAAGCCGGTGGGCGATCATTAGGACGGTTTTTCCTTTGGTCAGACGCTCAAATGCCATCTGAATTTTGTGTTCGTTCTCGGGATCAGCGAAAGCGGTCGCCTCGTCCAGCAGAACGATGGGGGCATCCTTGAGGATGGCCCGTGCAAGAGCGATGCGCTGTTGTTCTCCCCCGGAGAGATAGACACCCTTGGTTCCCAGCACCGTGTCCACACCCTTTGGTAGCTTTTCCAGAATATCATCGCACTGGGCAGACCGGAGTGCCTCCAGCACCTGTTCTCTGGTTGCATCCGGCCGGGAGGCGCGGACATTTTCAAGAATGCTGGCCTTCAGCAGCCGACTGTCCTGAAATACAAAGGCGATGCGATTCATCAGTTCATGCTTGGGAATTTGAGAAACCGGAACGCCTCCAATGCAGACCGCCCCCTCCTGCACATCCCAAAACCGGGGAATCAGGGCGGCGGCGGTAGTCTTTCCGCTGCCCGAGGCGCCCACCAGGGCTACGGTTTTCCCTTCCGGGACTTGGAACGACAGGTGAGAGAGTGCGGGCGCTTTGCCGCCCGGATAGGTAAAGGTCACATCCCGGAACTCCACACCATTCCGATCTGGTATCCGTGTAAGCGCGTCCTCCACCACGGAAGCCACTGCCAACAGGGAGTCAACCCGTCTCACTGCTTCCTGCGCCATCATACGGTATGTGCCGGAAAACAGGATTTTATTGAGGATGCCGGCGCTGCCGGAAGTAAACAGGATGTAGAAAATCAAATCCAGCAGAAACTCGCTGTACTGTTCCGGGCCAATCAGGAGGATACCTGCCGGAATCAGCACAGCAAAGGAGGCGTTGATGATGACATTAAAGGCCACCATCGGCCCCTGGCAGGAGAGCGCGTATTCCGTTACATTATCCTTGTAATACATGATAGCGGCATAAAAACTCTTAAAGGAGTAGATCGTCTGCTGGAATACCTTGACTACCGGAATACCGCGTACATACTCCACCGCTTCATTGTTCATCTGTTCCGAAGCGTCCTGGTATTTCCGCATGTAGGACATGGATTTCTCACTGGTCATCAGCATCTGTACCATAAACCCCGCAACCAGCAAAAGAATAGACAGGCCACCTAATCTCCAATCAAAAAACAGAAGCATGACCAGCATCGTCACAGCAGTCACGGCTGATCCAGCCATATCTGGAAGCTGGTGCGCCAGAAAGTTTTCCGTCTGCGCCGTGTTCTCATTGATGATTTTCCGAAGTTTGCCGCTGCTGTTCTGCGAAAAAAAACCCAATGGGAGCGAAGCCAGATGATGCAGGATTTGGGACTGCATATTTTTTGCTGTGTGGAACGCCCCCAAGTGGGAAAATAAAAGCGCCAGCGAATAGAGAAGAAAACCTCCTACGGCCAGACCCAGCGCGGCCCAGCCATAAAGAGTCATCGCCTCCACATCCACCGTGCTCAAGTCCGGCAGGGCCGCCAGCACATCCCGCAGAACCAGCCAAATACACAAAAAGGGACACAGCATAAGCACGGAGCTGAGTCCGGATAAAATACAAGCCACCACTGTCATCCAGCGGTAACGCCCCCCAAACTCCAAAAGTCTGGAGATCCCTGTTTTTTTCTTCTGGGTCATCACACCATCTCCTTGTCCATTAAAGGTTTGCATCAACTAACCAAATGATACTGTCCACCTGTAAAAAGTGCAATCGCTTCAGCCAAAGTCTGGAACATTCCGAAACAGATTTGGCCGATTGCAAAAAAAGCACGCCGCAATCGCGGCGTGCTTCCAGATGGTATTCTGTTTTACTGACTCCAGAATTGGCGGCGGAACTCATTGGGTGTGACGCCCGTTTTCTGATGAAACGCGGCGGAGAAGCTGCTTTGCCGCTCATACCCAACCAGGGCCGCAATCTCACTGATCTTTTTTCCGCGGTCGGCCAGCAATTCTTTCGCCCGGTCGATCCGGCAGGCCAGGATAAACTCATAAATCGTGGTGCCGTAAAGCATACGGAACAGATAGGTCAGTTTCGACTTGCTCATATAGCACATCTGGGCCAGACGCTGGAGATCCACTTGGGCGGAGTAATTCTGAAGCAGGAAATGCTTGAGGCTTTGCAACGCCTCCTGATCCTTTGCGGATATACAGGCGGCAGCCGGGGTGGATAAAGTCAGGTCATTCCACTCCAGAAGGGCGGCGAGCAGGTCGAACACCTTTGCCTCATAACGAAGGCCCGCGGTCCCTGCCTGCGGCAGATAGGCCGCCATCTGGTGGAGAAGACCTTCCACCTCGGGGAGCGACACCGTTCCATCCAGCGCACAGGCCGCTTTCTGCACCTGCGTGGCGTCCTGCCCCATCAGCGCGGGGAGCTGTTGTTCATAGAACTCCGGCATCAGGCCGATCCCAATGCTTCGGACTGGAGTGTTTTTGGGGATCGTATGCCCAAAGGTCCCCTCCTCCAAAAAGTAGCCCACCAGATTTTCCGGGTTGGTGCAGGGCTTTGTCAGCGCAGGCTCCGCGCTGCCCGGAGAACTGACCGCAACTGTCAGCGCAGCGGGGTGGTGGTAGCGAAAGGACATATCCTGATGAAACACCACATCGTAAATAGTTAACGAGCAGACAGCGTTGATGGGATAGGTCCACAGATAGCCCTCACCAATCTCTGGTTCCGGGACAAAGGTGAAGCCCACCCCGTTTTTTTCCTCCTGCCCCTTCCGGGCTGGCTTCAACCCCAACTGGGGCAGGTGGGAAAGACATAATTGCTCAAATCCTGTACGCACCGGCAACACCTCCTTTTTTGCTATCGGCCAAATGTTTTTCGCAATCGGCCAAATGAACAGGCAACCCCTTGTTTTCATGAATGAAGACATTATAATTTTATTGGATGGTTAGCGTCGTCTAACTGATAATAACACACAAACGAGAAAAAAGCAAGGGAGGGCAATATGCGTTGAAAAGACTGGTTCATTCGTTCACAGCAAGAAAAATCATGGAACTTCTGCTGACCTTGCTGATTGTGACCTTTCTCTCTTTTTTACTGGTAAAGCTCTCTCCGGTGGATGCGGCGGAAGCCTATGCCCGGAGAACTTTTATGTTATACACGCCGGAGCAGCTTGACGAGCTGCGAGAGGAGATGGGACTCAATCAGCCGCTTCTGGTCCAGTACGGAACATGGGTGGGGGATGCGCTCCACCTTGACTTTGGGACCTCACTGGTCAACGGACGCTCTGTTTTAGGCGAGGTTTCCTGCGCAATGGGCGTCACATTGAGCATTGTATTGATGGCTGCGGTTATTGAAGCGGCCGGTATTCTTCTGGTCGGGAGCCTGTGCTACTGGTGCAGGCGGAAATGGGCGCACCTGCTTTTGGTTTTTGTGTGCATCGTGGGCGTATCCATCCCTCCATTCTTCCTTGCCAGTTCCTTTCTCGATGTGTTTGCAGTCCGTTTCGGGTGGATCTCCGTGGCCTCCAGTACGGGGCTGATGCGGTATTTGCCCGCGGCCATCTGCCTGGCCGTGGGTGGGATCGCCCTCTACTCTCAACTTCTCTCCAAAAATATTGAGCGGGAGATGAACGAGGATTACGCGGTGTACGCCCGCTGCCGGGGGCTTTCCGACATGAGGATTCTGTGGACCCATGCGTTGCCCCATGCGCTGGCCGGCCTGGCACCCAGTTTTTTGCAGATGGTCGGTATCTCTCTGGCTGGCTCCGCCATTGTAGAAAAAATCTTTTCCCTGCCCGGCCTTGGGTATTCCATCGTGGACAGCGTACTCTACCGGGACACGCCTATGATACATGCCACGATCCTGTTTCTGGCCTTCTTTCTGGTGATCTGCAACACGGTTTCCGACATTCTGCAGCGGATATTCCAGCGCGGCCATGCTGAGGGGGTGGTCCAATGAAAAAGTTACATATCCTTTTTTTAAGCATTTTGCCGGCTTTGGTGATCCTGTTCTGCTTTTTGGGTTTTCTGGCTGCTCCCAACGATCCAGAGGAGGTCGTGATTACACAGTCCTTTTTGGCCCCCTGTGCGGAATACCCGCTGGGAACTGACCAGTATGGCCGGTGCGTTCTCTCCCGCATCCTGTATGGCGGCTATACCACACTGGGCATCGTTCTGATGGGCTCCACCATTGTCATGACGGTCGGTATCCTGCTCGGTCTTCTGCTGGGACAGGGAAAAGCCGGACGCAATGTATTGTTTGAAAGTATTCTGAATGCTGTTACCGCCATTCCGCCCATCGCCTACCTCATTATTTTCATCAGCACCTGGGGCAACAGTGTTTCCACTATGGTGGTGGCTCTCACAGTCTCCCTTATCCTGCGGATGATCAAACTGGTAAAGACCAAGACGGAGCTGGAATACAGCAAGGCGTATGTCCTGTGCGCGATGGCCTCCGGCGCTTCCCGTTTTCGTATTCTGCTGGTCCACATTCTGCCAAATCTCATTCGGGATGCGTTCCGCTTCTCCTGCCTCTCTGCGGGAGAGATGATCCTCTCCATTTCCGGCTTCTCCTTTATTGGCCTGAGTTTGGGAGAAGGGGTCATCGACTGGGGCAGCATGGTGTCCGAAGGGCGGACCTCGTTTGGACTGGCGCCGGGGCTGGTACTCTATCCCATGCTGTTTATCTTTCTGTGTGTCCTGTCGTTCAACCTTCTGGGTCGCCAATTGGAGTCAGGAGGGCGAATTGATGCTTGAAGTAAAACATCTCACAATCCGCTCCAAGGAAGGCCGGCCTCTGGTGCGGGATATTTCCTTTACCCTCATCCCCGGAGAACCGCTGGGCCTGACCGGAGCCAGCGGTTCGGGAAAGACCACGATCATCAAAGCGGTCATGGGGATTCTGCCTTATGGCTGCACCATTGAGGAGGGCGAGATTCTACTGGATGGGCAGTCTCTGGAGCGGTTGTCCGCCCGAAAGCGGCGGGAGTACTGCGGGACGGTGCTTGGCTTTATCCCACAAAGTCCGATGACCGCCTTTGATCCTCACATGAAAATTGGCGCACAGATGGTGCAAACCTTCCGCCTCCGCCTGAATTTACAGAAAGACAAGGCGATGACGCTGGCTCGGGAACAACTGCTGGCCGTCAACCTGGAAGATGTGGAACGAATTTTGGACGCCTTTCCCGGCCAACTCTCCGGTGGAATGCTCCAGCGGGTGGCTATGGCCTGTCTTGGTGGGCTTGCCCCACGCTATATCCTTGCGGATGAGCCTACCTCGGCTTTAGACGAAGAGAACCGGGATCATTTACTCACACTGCTGCGGGAGACCTACTGTTCTGCCGGCATCCTGTTCGTATCACATGATGTATCGGCTTTGAAAATGCTCTGCCGGGAGACAATGATTTTAGAGCAGGGCGCCATGATTGAGCGGCAGAACACTGAAGCGTTGTTTGCCCATCCGCAACAGGCGTGGACGCAGGCGTTTGTTCATGCCGCAGAAACCCGGAAAGGAGGAGATTGGTCATGGAAGGCTTTGTAGTGGATCAAGTGTCCAAAACTTATATGGACGAAAAACATCAGCCATTTCAGGTCCTTCATAATGTGTCTTTCTCCTGGTCCGCTGGAGAAAATATTGCTGTTCTGGGAGAGAGCGGCAGCGGAAAAAGCACCTTGGCGCGACTTCTGATTGGTATTGAGAAACCGAGTAGCGGGACTATTACATGGAACAGGGAAGATATTACTCGCTGGAACACATCCACATGGCGGGAAAAACGGAGGTATATCCAAGCGGTTTTTCAAGATGCTTCCGGGACACTTAACCCGGCCCGCTCGGTCTACCACAATGTGGAGGAGGCTCTACGCAACCTGACGAAACTGGACAAGCAACAAAGACGAGCAAGGATTGGCGAATTGATGGAGTTGACCCACATGGACTCCCACCTCCTTCAAGTTCCGGTCCGCCAACTATCCGGCGGTGAACAGCGTCGCCTTTCTCTGCTCCGGGCTCTCTCTATTCATCCACAATTCCTAGTGCTGGATGAAGTCACCAGCGGTCTGGATCTTCTTTCCGCTGATGCGGTGCTGCAGGTTCTGGAGCGTTACCACGAAGAATTTGGCTGTGCCTATCTGCTGATTACCCATGATCGGCAGACGGCGTATCGAATATCCAGCCGGATTCTCGAATTAAGTCACGGGGTATTCGTGCGGGAAGCAGTCCGCGCTGAATCCATATAATATCCAAAGAAAGGAACATAATCATGAAAAAGAAACTGCTTTCTCTGATTTCAGCGGCTCTCTGCCTTTGCATGGTGTTAAGTGCCTGCGGTGGGCCAGCCAGCAGCGATCCGTCACCCTCCTCATCTGGAAGCCAGAGCGGAGACAACACCCAAGACAAAACCCTTACCATTGCAACTATGACTGAGACAACCTCTCTGTCTCCGCTTTATATGGGTGTTTATAACTACTCCATGTGCACTATGCTCTACGAAACCCTTTTGAAATACGAGGATGGAGAGGTCAAGGGCAATCTGGCTGAATCCTATTCTTTCAATGAGGACGGAACGGTGATGACGCTGACGCTCCGCCAGGGAATTACCTTCCATGATGGCACCCCCTTTAACGCTGAGGCTGTGAAAAAGAATCTGGATTTCATGCACAGTAACCCCCAGTATATGGCCTGCCCCGGTATTTACGACATTGAGAGCGTGGAGGTCGCAGACGAGTACACTGTCACCATCACCTATCCGCACCCCTACTACGGTTATGCCTATGATTTCTGCTGGCCGGATGTGGGCGGAATGCAGTCGCCCAATCAAATCGTGGAAGGTGATTTCCAGACAGTTCAAGGGTATGTTGGTACTGGCCCTTACATTTATGAAGAATATGTGCCTGGCGAATATACCCGTTTTGTCCGCAATGAGAATTACTGGGGTGAGGAACCCTATTTCGATGAGATTATCGCCCGGTATATTCCCGATTCCACTTCCCGCCTGCAGGCGCTCCAGACCGGTGAAATTGATTTGGTTTACGGCAGTTCCATGATTTCTTATCAGGACTACCAGCAGGCTACATCTCTGGATGGAGTTGCGGGGGCTATTGCGGAAAAGGATACCCGCGCCCGTGATATTACCCTCAACGCCTCCAGCGGCCCTCTGGTAGATGCAAAAGTCCGCCAGGCGGTGTCCCACGCTATCAACAAGGAAGAGTTTTCCGAGGGCCTGACCTACGGCTATGAGCAGGTCGCGGAGATGCCTTTCCCGGAGGGGACGCCCTACACCGACATTGAACTGACGGAAACTTACCCCTACGATCCCGAAAAAGCGGCCGCCCTTCTGGATGAAGCTGGCTGGGTAATGAATGAGGAGACCGGTATTCGAGAAAAAGACGGTGAAACGCTCAACCTGACCTTTATTTATGATACAGCGCAGGACGCTCTCGTTTCTTCCTATGCCACCCTGCTCAAGAGCCAGCTGGAGAAGGTCGGCATCGGCCTGGAACTCAAGGGCAGCGAGAAGATGGAGTGGTACGCCGAAATGATGGCCGGCAACTTTGACATTACCTATTGGATTGGCGAGTACGAGTTTTCCTCTCCCCATTGCTTCTTTGGCGCCATGCCCTCCATGACCCCACACACTTTCTCTCTGAGTCAGGTGGACGGTTCCCAGGAGTTTTTTGACGCTATTACCGCCGTTAAGCAGACGGACGATCCCACCGAGGTTCAGGAGCTCTACAACTACCTTATCAACTATGATTTGGGCAATGTGATCGACATTCCTTTGACATACTACAAAGACCTGATCCTCTACAACACCGACAAGATTGCCGGTTACGAATTTAGCGATGTGCCTGCCTTCTTTGATGTGAGTGGATTACAGCCAGTTGCTTAAAACAAATTAACTTTTGATGAAAGCAAGGCCCAATGCAGATGGAAAATCTACATTGGGTCTTTGCTATTTGGCAGAATTTGTTGCTGAAATGGCAAACAACAAAGTTGGCCAAAATCTCCGTTTCAAATTGTAGTATTAGTAGAGGGAGAATATGAGGGAAGGGTTACGGTAGCAAGCACAGCCAGTGAGTACCCACTGGCGGATTTTCGGTTTAGGGGGACCCCTGCCCCTAAACACAAAAATGCTTGCTGGGATAGTCCCAGACCCTTATGAGAACGGAGGCGGCGTGGCATGGCAAATCGAAAGCGGAATATCCAGATGAAATTCTGGATCACAGAGGAGGAAAAGTAATTTTTTATCCTTGCGGCTTCCAAATTACTTTCCCCGTCCTTGGGCAGATCTGTATCATCGTCATTTTCCGTTCCTTTGCAAGCTGCTGAGCCGATTTGATTCCAGCATCGACCTGCAGCTCATCATATACGGCCACCATACAATCGGTGTTCTTTATCATATAGGCGGTGCGCTCCCTGTACCCCTGCGCTCCCACAACCTTGCTGCCCATCACAAACTCATCGCAATTTTCTTTTAGATGGCGCAACCGTTCCTGGCTTTTGGGGTCCCATCGCTCATCATGGCCCGGGAACGGGCAGACCAGCACGATTTCCAGTTCACTATACTCTTCCCGCCGGCGCATCTCCAACAGGATCTCTCCAGCCCACAAATCAACGCCAAGAGCCCCGCCAACATAGAATCGACGCACTCCACTTTGATACAACGCAGCAAATGAGTCGTGCAGCCGCTTCTTCAGGCGTTTGCATGAGGTCATATATTCCTGATACTTGAATTTGAATCGCGTGGGCCGCTGACCGATCACAGCACATGAATAAAGCTTTGACATCTCATCTCCTCCATCTTTTTTTCATATATTGTTCATTATACTTGCCATAGACGAGTAAGTTCAACCATGGCCGCTTAATTTTTCGTGTCATAGCGGATAAAATATAGCTATGGCATGGAGGGTTGCGAATGGGAGAACTTTTGAAAGAGATGGGCCAGCGAATGCTGGACCGACGCAAACAACTAAAACTGACACAAGAGGCTCTAGCCAAGATGGCTCATGTCACGCCCCAGACCGTTTCGACTGCGGAGCTGGGCACAAAAGCCATGAGGCCTGAAACGATGCTGAAGATCTGCGATGCACTTGACATCAGCACAGACTATCTGCTGCGCGGTCAGGTCATGGAAGGCGACACACGCCTGCTCAATCAAAAGGTCTCGTCGTTGCCCCCCTGCCAATACCGGCATTTAGAAAATATTATCGACAACTTTATCGCGGCTATACAGGAAGAAAAAGAGGTATGAGCGCCAGCGGCAATGCAGCTCTCATACCTCTCTTTTTATTATCTCCCCTGGCGAAAAGCCTCCATTGTGCTGGAGATCAGGCCGAGGATCGCATCATCTGCCTCCACTGCCTCTCCCAGCTCTGGCGCATATTCCGGCGCCGGCGTCCGTTCCTGCGGCGCCGGGGCCGTTGTTGTTTCTTCAACCGGGCAGGCGGCAGGGGCGCCGGCAGGCTTTTCAGAGTCCCTTGCCTCCTGGCGCAAGATCTCCCGCACAATGGCTTCAATGGCGGCCCGGTCTATAGCCGGGGCTGGCGCCGCTGCTCTTAACGGTTGTGGGTCATCTGCAAAATGGGTATCGTAGAAAACGACTGCATTGGCGATATACTGTGCTTTCCCGTGGTCAGGCTGCTTTTCCAGCAGTTCGACAGTTGCCAGATGGATCGGGTCACTGATATTGAACCGCAGGGAAAACCGCCCTCGTTCTTTCTTAACAGCCATAGCCGTCACCTGCCCACAGCCTCAAGGCGGTACAGATACTCATAGCCGGCTGCATTGGCATTGATATTCGAGACGAACAACGGCTTTCCCACTTTTCCGGACGCCTCAATCTGCCGACGCAGCAGGATGGCGCCGCCGCCCACAAAGACCACCGTGCAGTAGCGCAAATCCAGCATCCGCTCCCGTAGGGTGCTGAACAGGTCGTTGACGAACTCCTGCGCCAGCTGCTCCACCAGATGAACCACCGACGGCGGGTACTGCGTCTGCTTGCCGGTGAGAATGGCGTCCACATCTCCCTCATCCAGCAGCAGATCCAATTCCGCGTTGCCCCTGGACCTGATCTTATTGTAAAGCAGGATCACGCCGTTTTCCAGCGAATCACAGGAGCTGAGGTCGGCTTTTCCATTTTTCATCAGCAGATAGTCTGCTGTGAAGCCGCCAATGTCCACCACTACCGCCTTGGCCTCATTCATCAGCGTGTGGAGCATGGTGGCCGCCGCCGCGTATGCCTGGGGATAGCAGGCCACATCATCAATGCTGATGGCGTAATGCTTGTCCCGGTACTGGAATTCTACGATCCCTTTCTTCTGGAAATAGGCAGTGAACTTTTCTGCCTGGGCGCCGAAGTGGGCCGGCGGCAGCCCCACCGGCAGCTGGATGTGGTACAGTTCTTTCTCGTCAACGCCGCGGGCCGTCAATTCCTCCGCAATCGCAATCAGGGTGAGGATAAAGAAGCGGTCATCCCCAGTCTTATCCTTGCGGTAGGGAATGCGCTCGTTGGAGAGCGTATAGTAGTTGCCGCCGTATTGCAGGCTCGGCCCGAACGGCCGGGTCATGCTCTGCTGCAGGCCGGAAACGAACGGGACGCAGTGAACCGTCTTGATTTGTTTATTGCCATGATCGACACCAATTAACATAGGTGAATGCCTCCTTTTTTGCTTTATACATATCCTTTACGCCTGGATGACGCCTTTCTCAACAGGAGAAGGCAAAATTACTGAAATTATTGAAACAGCTGCACCTCAAAAATTTAAGAGATGCAGCTATAATTTTTTATCAGCCTATTGACATCTGTGTTTGTCCGTTATATACTGTACTTGTAACAGTAATACAGTAGATAACGGATTGTGAGGTGGAAACTTGGAGATCGTCGTAAGCAACAAGGCAAGCCAGCCGCTATATGAACAGATTGCCTCGCAGATCAAAGCAGCCATTATCAGCGGTGAATTGCAGGCCGGCGAGGCGATACCTTCAGTGAGGTCCTTGGCAAAGTCTTTGCAGATTAGTATTTTAACCGTTCAGAAAGCATACGCCACTTTGCAGGAAGACGGTTTTATTGAAACGACCGCCGGGAAAGGCTGCTATGTATCGGCGCAAAACCAGGACTTCTATTTGGAGGAACAGCAAAAAAGGATAGAAGAAAAATTTGCAGAGGCAATCAAGATTGCCCGCACAAGCGGAATATCTCTGAATAAACTGACCGAACTGCTCACACTTATGTATCAGGAGGATGAATGAGAATGCATGATGCCTTGACCATTTCGGGTTTAACAAAAACCTATAAGGACTTTGTTTTGGATGGGGTTTCTTTTTCCGTCCCCAGCGGTTCCATTGTAGGATTGATTGGCGAAAATGGAGCTGGAAAAAGCACTACGATCAGTGCAACACTTGGCCTCATCCAGAAAGAGGCCGGTTCTGTCTCGGTTTTGGGCAAAGAAGAACTGGATAATGAGATAAAGGAGCAAGTTGGCGTTGTATTTGACGGCAGCAATTATCCGGAAATCCTCTCTCCCAGAAAACTCAACCGGGTTTTGAAAAACATCTATCAATCTTGGGACGAACGCACCTTTCTTAGCCTTTTGAAGAAACTGTCCCTGCCGATAGATAAGCCGATTAAGCAGTATTCCAGGGGCATGAAGATGAAACTGGCAATCTCTGCCGCTTTATCCCACAACTCTAAACTGCTGATTTTGGATGAAGCCACCAGTGGACTCGACCCGGTTATTCGAGACGACATCTTGGATATTCTTCTGGACTTTGTTCAAGATGAAGAGCACTCTATTTTGATTTCTTCCCATATTACCACTGATCTTGAAAAGATCGCTGACTATATCGTTTTCATACACGAAGGAAAAGTCGTGTTTTCAAAGCCTAAAGATGAACTGACGGAGCAGTACGGTATCATCAAGTGCGGAGCCGCACAGTTTGACGCCCTGGATAAATCCGACATCATTGTGTATCGAAAGATGGATTATGAATGGCAGGTTCTGATTTCCGACCGAACCGCCATGCAGAAAAAGTATCCTAAAGCGATGATTGTGCCAGCAACGATTGATGAAATCATGTTGCTCTATGTAAAGGGGGAAAAATAATGAAAGGCATTTTGTTAAAAGATCTCTATATCGCCAAGAGCGGCATTATTGTCACACTCACAGCCCTGTTTGTTTTGGCATTTGGGCTTTCATTTTTGCTTGACGCAAGTTCGATTTTGATGCTCGCACCAGCCATTTCTACTGTTGCTGTTTACATGAGCATCACCAATGACGCAAGTTCAAAATGGAATAAGAATGTAATCACGATGCCCGTATCGAGAGATCAAATTATTGGGGCGAAATATATCCTTTACCTCCTTCTTTCTGCAATAGGAATAATTGTTGTACTGGCATCGCTCGGGATAATGTCCTTGCTTGGCATGACAATAACACTCTATTCGTTGCTTTTTAATGCAGCCATCGGAATAAGTGCAGCTTTATTTGCAGGCGGTATCAGCCTTCCTTGTGTTTACTTTTTTGATGCGGAAAAATCACAAATCGTTTATATGATAGCCTTTGTGGCATCAACAGGGATTATTACAGCTCTCGTACTTCTGATAAACTTGTTTATTCCGGTAAAAGACAATATCCTTTTGGCCTTCTATATTGTACTGGCAATCTCATTTGTCTGTTTTGCGGTTTCTTACAAAATTACAACAGCAGTCTATCGCAAGCAGGATATAATCTAAATCGAATTGCAATATCAACGATGAGAGGTTGCCCACATGGGAAGCTGATAATCCGATTCTTCAGCGCCGCCTCGGCTCTGCTGGGGTGGCGTTGATTTACTTCAGGGCAACACAGATTTCCGAAACAACCTACCTTGTTGATCTGGACAAATGGGCCTGTTCTCCCTTTTGGAGTTCATTAGTATTTTCGCGTACTCAAAGTTTTTCTTCACTTCTTTGCCTTTATGCTTTATCTACTGTTTACTATGGTTTCACAAAAATGGGGGCTTGGAAAATGCTAAAAAATAGAATCAGGGAGTATCGAGCCAAGTATGATATGAAACAGGAAGATTTAGCAAAGTTAGTGGGTGTTCGGAGAGAAACAATAGGAAAATTAGAAAAAGGCATACATAATCCATCATTGGTATTAGCATGGAACATAGCAAAAGCGTTCAATATTTCAATCGAAGATATTTTTACTGTTGAATCTTCAAGTTATATTGATAAATAGCAATAATGCCAAAAAAGAGTGTGGTTCCCTTCGTTATTATTCAGAGTGGGATAGCTTGAAAATATAGATTTTGCTTACAGCCGAACCACTGTTCTGTCCTACACAGGGTCTTACGCCGCTCTTGCCCTTTTACCAGGGTAGTACAGGAAGAAATCGCCACATAATAGAAAGAGGTGATCCACATGGGAAGTTTATAATTCTATCCTTCAGCGACGACGAGGACGCCATCTTTGCGAATACTGTGACGGCCCTTGCTTCTGTCGCAGACTTCTCCACGGTGGCCGCCTCCGCAGACGCACCGCTGCTTTTTGACTCGCTGCAAATCGACCCGCAGCACAGGCTGGTGTGGCAGTCCGGGCATGCGGTGGACCTGACGCCAATGGAGTTCGACATTCTGCTCCTGCTGGCCCGCCGGTCAGGGCAGGTGTTCACCGCCCGCCAAATCTACGAGGCTGTCGCAGCGGACTCCTATGATGCCAGTTGGACAGGGATCTCCAGCATGGTCTATAAGCTCCGCCGCAAGCTGGGGGTTCACATCATCGAAACCGTTCGGGGGCACGGCTACCGCTTCACACCAAAATAACAGAACAGCGCCGTCCCGGCTCTACCGTGGGCGGCGCTGCTGTTATTTTGCAAAGGATTTAGTCCTCAACTTCTACATGGAGCTGACCAGCAATTTCTTCTACCGACATTCCATTTTTCATTGCCAGCTTAACGATCTCTTGGATCTTCTGCTTTTTCGTCTTACGAGGCTTGCGGGGCGGCTTGGGGGCCAGGATCTCCTGCTTCTTGGCCTCCAGAGATTTTATGCGTTCTCTGGCTGCGGTGATCTTCGCATCATACTCTGCCACAACAGATTCCTTTTTCGACTCCAGCTCTTTGATAGACTGGTCTATCTTTGCGATCTTTTCGTCCACCTCAGCTGCTCTCTCCTGCGGGGTGCGGCGTGTGCGTTTATTCTCGGACTCTGCCATTTTAAGATCACCTTTCCTTTGTGTGTAAACTGGATATCCACTGTCACATCTATTACAATTCCACTTCCCTTGACTGCTCCCGGAAGTTCCGAAACTTCTGGGGCTCCAGCTTTGCCCTCCGGCGGCTCTCTGACAGGCTGTGTCTGGAGAACGGCCTCTCCATTGTGGAGCACCCAAAGCCCCGGAGCAAGAGTAAATACAAACACTATGGAGAGTGGCAGAAGGAGCGAAAGCGGCCTCTAAATTTTCAAGAACGGCTCTGTCTTGCCATAGACAGTGCGCTTGCGAAGCGTCCCGCCAGTCTGGAAGAATTTCTCGACCTGATGAAGCAGGCCGGGTATGAAGTGAAGAAAGTCCGGGGCGGCGGTCTTAGCTTTCGTCTGCCCGGTGGCGGGCAGGACCGCTTTACCCGGCTGCGTGCTTCTACGCTGGGGGAAGGCTACGACCTGAAGGATATACTGGCGGCTATTGAGGGTGGAACCGGACGGCGTGGGCCGGAAAGAAAAATCAGCCTCGCCGTGGATATACAGGCGAAGCTGGCCGAGGGAAAAGGCCCGGGCTATGAGCGGTGGGCGAAGGTGTTCAATCTCAAACAGATGGCTGCCGCCCTTGCCTACTTACAGGACAACGGCCTGACAGAGTACAGCCAGTTGGAGAAGAAAGCGGAAGAAGCCTCTGACCGTTTCCATGCCCTTTCCGGCCAGATCAAGCAGACGGAAACGGCGTTGAAAGCCAACAAGGAATTGAAAGCGGCTACGGTACAGTATGCGAAAACCCGTCCTGTCTTTGATAAGTACAAAGCGTCAAAGTACAGCCGGAAATTCCTTGTGGAGCATGAGGTGGATATAGAACTCTACCGGGCGGCGCAGGCTGATATGAGGCGGCTTCTCGGAGGGGCAAAGCTGCCGAAGATGGAGGCGCAGAAAGAGGAAGGGCGAAAGCTGGTCGTAAAGAAAAAGCGGCTCTATGGGGAGTACCAGAAAGCCCGCCGGGATATGCAGGAGGTCTTGACGATCAAGGCGAACATTGATTGTCTGCTGGGTTACTCGGAGCAGGCAAAGAAGAAAGAAATGGAGCGTTGAGGGTATGAGAAATAAGGAGCGAAGCGACGCAATCACTTCGGGCCAGTATGGCCCGAAGCTGCCGGGTTTGGGGCGGGCCCCAACAAGCGGCGTTTGTGGTCTGTGGCCACAAAGGCATTGCTTGCCATTTAGCGACACCCCCGAAAATGGCATGAAAAAACGGAGGCTCTTACTCTTGAACCTCCGTTTCTCTGGCTTTCTTGAGCCCTTCGGCTGTGGCTTCCATGACAACAAGCTCTTTCTCGTTCATGGAGTCCAAAAGTACATCAATGTGTTTCCGGCAACTGTCTCCGCCACGGTTGCCCTCCGTATAGAAAAACTGGTCTACGGATATATCGAACAGCGTGACAAGCTTAAAGAACAGATTGAAGCTGGGGTGCTGGCCTTTATTTTCGATGTTCATAATGGTGCGGTCAGTCTTGCCGACCAGTTCTGCAACATAGGCTTGCGTCCAGCCCTTTTCCTCTCTGGCCTGTTTCAGTGCCAGACCGAGCCCATGAAAGTCAAACCTTCTTTCATCTTGGTTCATTCTCATATCACCCTATATCATTGTACATTTCGGGTTGGATTATGAGAATGTAATATGATTTGATATTACATAATATATTATTTCATAAAATTGACAAAGAAGAATGTTTGTGCTATTCTATATAAAAATATATCTCCAAAGGGGAGCAAGATATGAACTTTCATTTAACAGATCAGCGTAAAAAGAAAATCAGCTCTGTACAATCCATTCCGATGAAACATTGTGCAGAGTATAGCGTATAAAAAGCGCATTTAGATTTCATCGGGAAGCCAAGGGAGTAGTGTACCCGTTTTAGGGTGTTGGCTTTCCGTGCAATTATAATGTGTACGAGGCTATGGGCAATGTTTTGTCCATAGCCTTTTGTTTTTGCGTTACTATGTCAAAGGCAGAAGGCAGATACCGTTGTGTATCTTTGCTTTCTGCCTTTTTCTTTTTTCAGAATACATAAGAAAGGGTTTTTGAAAATGAGTTTATTAGAAATTACAGGATTAACACATTCTTTTGGTGAAAACTTGCTTTACAAAAATGCAGGATTCACACTGAATAAAGGGGAACACATCGGGATTGTGGGACAAAACGGAACCGGCAAAAGTACCCTGATTAAAATTTGTACAGAGCAGATCATACCTGATAGCGGACGGGTTATCTGGCGGCCAAATATTACGATTGGCTATTTGGATCAGTATGCAGAAATCGACCATACGCTTACCATGAAAGAGTTTTTGAAATCAGCCTTTGCAAAGCTGTTTGAAATAGAAACACAAGTTATGCAGCTATATGAAAAGGCCGCCGATGGAGATATGAAAAATCTGGAACTTGCTGCCTACTATCAAGAGCAGCTTGAAACACATGACTTCTATTCCATTGATACTGCGATCGAGCGCGTTGCAAATGGGCTGGGGCTGCTTGCGATTGGTCTTGACCGCCCTATCATTGAAATGAGTGGCGGCCAGCGAGCAAAAGTGATTTTGGCAAAGCTACTGCTTGAAAAACCAGATGTATTGCTATTAGATGAGCCGACAAATTTTCTTGATAAAGATCATGTTGCATGGCTGGCGGAATACCTATCCTCTTTGGAAAATGCTTTTTTAGTTGTTTCCCATGATTTTGACTTTTTGGATAAAATCGCAAATCGTATCTGCGATATAGATAATGACACAATAACAAAGTATTATGGCACTTATTCTGAATTTCTGCGAAAAAAGACACTGTTGCGGGAAGATTACATTCGTCAATACTCAGCGCAACAAAAGGAGATCAAAAAAACAGAGGAGTTTATTAGGAAAAATATTGCTGGACGAAAAGCAAAAATGGCGAGAGGGCGACAAAAACAGCTTGATCGAATGGACAAAATGGAGGCTTTGGAACAGAAAGAGATTATTCCTCATTTTCATTTTCCTGTTTTACCGCTGACAAATACGGAGCATCTGCTGGTCAAACATCTGGCAGTTGGTTATCACTATCCAGTTCTATCAGATATTGATTTTAGCATAAAAGGCGGGCAAAAAGTTGTTATCACTGGCTTTAATGGAATTGGGAAATCTACTTTGCTCAAGACATTAATTGGACAAATCCCGTCCATGCAAGGTCATTTCAAATTTTCCGATCAAGTTACCCTTGGATATTTTGAGCAGGACTTAATATGGGACGAACCTGAACAGACACCAATTCAAATTGTTTCCAATGTCCATCCTGATATGGTCATAAAAGATGTTCGCAAACATTTAGCCCGGTGTGGAATTTCCAGTAAGCATGCAATGCAAGCGATTGGAACATTAAGTGGAGGTGAGCAGGCGAAAGTAAAAATGTGTTTGCTAACACTGATTCCCTGCAATTTTCTAATTATGGACGAACCCACAAATCATCTGGATGTTCAGGCAAAGGAAGCATTGAAATCAGCTCTTATGGATTTTGCGGGTACTGTATTGCTCGTATCACATGAAGAAGCATTTTATCGTGAGTGGGCACAGAGAGTTATTAGTGTCGAGAAATAGAAAATAGAATTAAGTATAGTATATGTGCCTACCCCCGACGGGGAAAGAAAAAAACCGTTGCCGGGTAGGTTGGTTTTGTGCGCTTATTCCACATGTTCTGCGGCGGTTTTGAGAAATCAAGACCGCCGCTTCATTGCGTTTAAGACACAAAAATGATTCTATACATTGAAATCTGGTACGGCGGTAACAGGAGGATGCCGCCATGTCCATTTTACTTTTTCGTAGTTCTAATATCCTGCACCAGCTAAAAAAAGTATAGTTCCTCCTCCGGGTAAGTTTTGCATTGCATCGGCATTATCGTTCCGTGTAATTAAGTACAATCGTGGCTGTTCTTGGTGCGCCAGTTTTCCATTACGGAAATCTGGCGTTTTTTGTTGCTTTTTTTTCGGAGATGATCCGGTTGTCTGCCGGTGTCGGTCCCCGCCTCCATTCGATTCACCCGTCAATCACCCGTGAATCGAAATGGAGGTACATAATGAAGAAAATTAACCTTCG
>ENA-ORTN01000291-ORTN01000291.1-human-gut-metagenome-genome-assembly--contig:-NODE-291-length-57415-cov-8.579411_pt1 | contig 57415 bp, 44 predicted proteins | sample MGYA00242070_ERZ509189 | MGnify/ENA primary metagenome ERZ509189 (study PRJEB26280, sample SAMEA2338821) | human gut metagenome | biome: human gut; feature: human-associated habitat; material: faeces...
GTCTGCCAAAGTCCTTGCGATGTACGCAGGCACTAGAACTCCGTCAATGGAACCCTAGTGGCTTGCCGCTGGGTTAAGTCAGGAGAGGAACACCTTTGATGCTGCAGATTATCGTAGTATATTTTGCACCATATTATATGTTTCGCGTGAAGATGGGACCAGGCTACCGTTTCCCAGCAGTCATAATCGCGTTTGTTATCAATTATGCGGCATAAATTTCTGCAAAATATGCCGCAGGTAATTAAGCGAGTGCTTCCATCCATCACAAATGAGACGATTACACTTGTTAAGGATACCTCACTTGCATTCACGATTTCAATTGCGGAGATGTTCACTGTTGCCAAGCAAATTGGGGCAGCACAGACAAGTGTAATGCCTCTTTTGGCAGCAGGTATTTTCTATTATGTATTTAACCTGATTGTGGCGACAGTGATGGAATATATCGAAAAACGGCTTTCGTATTATAGGTAGGTAAAAATATGGCAGTTCAAAATAATAAAACAGAAGGTACAGTTCTCCTGGAAATGAAGCATGTAAAAAAGAGCTTTGACAAAAGCGGTGTTTTAAAAGATATTTCTCTGAAAGTGAGAGAAGGCCAGGTGGTTTCCATTATAGGACCGTCCGGTTCTGGAAAGTCCACATTGCTTCGCTGTGCAACGCTTCTTGAAAAGATGGATGCAGGAGAGCTGATTTATCTTGGCGAAAAGGCAGCGTGGGAGCAGGATGATAAAAAAGGGCAAAAGCGCTGTGTCTACGCGCCAAAGGATAAGCTTAAGCAGATTCGATCTTATTTCGGTCTTGTTTTCCAAAGTTTTAATCTTTTTCCGCATTATTCTGTTATGAAAAACATCATTGATGCACCTGTATGTGTGAATCATGTGAGTAAAAATGAAGCAAAAGAGCGGGCAAAAAAGCTTCTTGCGCAGCTTGGGCTTTCTGATAAGGCAAATGCCTATCCATGCCAGCTTTCCGGCGGTCAGCAGCAGCGAGTTTCAATAGCACGAGCACTTGCATTGCAGCCAAAGATTCTTTTCTTTGATGAACCAACTTCTGCGCTAGACCCAGAGCTGACAGCAGAGGTGTTAAAGGTCATACGCCAGTTAGCTCAAAATCATATGACAATGATTATTGTCACACATGAGATGCAGTTTGCAAAAGAAGTTTCCGATCACATCGTCTTTATGGAACAGGGAGTGATCGTGGAAGAAGGAACGCCAGATGAACTGTTTTCATCTGAAAATGCCCGCGTAAGAGAGTTTATCGGGAAGGTTAGTGCTTAATTTTACAGCAAGGCCCGAAGGCGAATGGATTTCGTAATCTTTTCATTGACAAGCTCACGTTTATGGAGTACAATAATTTATTGTATAAGATGGACTAATTTTGTGATCATGGCGTGGGGCTGCGGCTTGAAATGGCGGTGAAACGACTGTGAGAACGAGAAATATACAGGAAGAGATGAGGACGCCATGGAGCCAAAAGACAATATAATCTGGCCAAGTTTTAAAAGACAATTTAATACAGCAGTATCCGGCGATAATACCGTGCGCAAGGCAGTTCCTTATCTGGATCGCTACCAGCAGGAACAGCTTGAGCGTCAGCAGGAGCGTCAGAAACGCTGGGAAAAACAGATTCACAAACGTGCAGTACAGAAGGAATTTGAAGAGCGCAGAAGAAGAGCAAATGCACTGACCTTTGCTGAGGCATCAGTAGTCGGTGTTTTGTGTGCTGTGCTTTTATTTGCATGTATTTTTTACGTAGGTCAGCAGGCAAAGTTAAACCAAAGTAATACAAAGCTTGCATCACTGCAAAAAACATATGCTTCTCTTGTTGAGGACAATAACGCTAAAAGCAGTGAAATTGAAGGGTCAGTTGATTATGAGCGTATTTACGATTACGCAATCAACGAGCTGGGCATGATGTATCCAGAAAAGGGACAGACTGTTACATATAAGAGAAATCCAGGCAGTTATGTAAAGCAGGGCGAAGAGATTCCGAGCAATTAAGAATGAATAATGCTTTGATTGGCATATTTAAGAAAAACCTCCATAAATATGAGATAGATATCATATTTATGGAGGCTTTTTATGTCTGCTGCTAATTTAAGAATGAACAACAAAAGAAATCAATATCGAAATCAGTATCACTTGATTTGCCGAGTCATTAGTATCTGCCTGTGTGCTCTTTTTTGCCTGTCTTTTGGCTGTACATCAAAAAAGGAAGAACGTCTGCAGGAGATTGATTTTACAGTAGTGGATGATGATGAGATTCCAGAAGAATTAAAGACAATCATTGATCAGAAAAAAACAGGAGAGTTCAAACTGACCTATGCTGATCAGGATGAACTCTACATAGTGGTTGGTTATGGAAAACAGCTGACCGGCGGATACAGTATTCAGTTTCCAGACGTATATCTGACAAAAGAGAATATTGTTGTAACAAGTGTATTGCTTGGTCCGGAAGGAGAAGAACCTGCGAATATCAGTTATCCATACGCGGTCATTAAAATCGAATATAGGCCAGAGCCAGTACTGTTCCAGTAAATTATAAAAACGGCGCTTATGACTTATGCCGCTTTGAAAAATTTACTGAAGCATTACTTTTCTGTTCCATAGTCTTTCATCAAATCCGTCAGGTAATTTTTGATCTCAATGAATTTAGGAATATAAATAAAGAAGTAACCAACACTCATTCCTGACAGGAAAATACAGAGCCAATAGGTCCAGTGGGAAATCTGAGTCAAAAGAATACATAAAAGACCTACGACCCACACGATGATCATACCCTGTTTTAAAGAAAGGTATGGACGGCGGTTTGTTACTTTCTTTTTTAAATACATCATGTAGACTGCACCAAGCGCTATGCCGGCAGCCGCAAGTAAAATGGTGATCCATGGGGAAAGCAGTTCTGGACGCTTAATCATCTTTACAAGTAATAGGATGATATAGAAGCCTGTGCCAAAGCCGTAGATAAGCCACGGAAAAATGTTGTTGCGAAAAGGAGAATCCTTTTTCATGCTGAATTTCATATCATTGCCTTTCTGCGAATATTATTTTTAATTAAAATGATACCGTGCCTATGTATAAAAGTCAATAAGTGCTGCAAACAGGAAATCATTAAATTTTTGTAACTATCCAGTTGAAATCTATCGGCGAAGATGCTATACTTACAGAAGATTGTGAAAAAATAATCACACAAGCAATTAAAGGAGGTACTTCAATGTTAGTAACAGCTGAAGAGATGCTTAAGAAAGCAAAGGCCGGCAAGTATGCAGTAGGCCAGTTCAATATCAATAACCTGGAGTGGACCAAGGCAATCCTTGCAACCGCACAGGAACTGCAGAGCCCGGTTATCCTTGGTGTTTCCGAGGGTGCTGGTAAGTATATGACCGGTTTCGGTACAGTAGCAGCTATGGTAAAGGCTATGATTGAGGAAATGAACATCACTGTTCCGGTTGCTCTGCATCTGGATCATGGAACCTATGAAGGATGCTATAAGTGCATCAAGGCTGGTTTCTCCTCCATCATGTTTGATGGTTCTCATCTGCCGATCGAAGAGAATATCGAGAAGACCAAGGAGCTTGTTGCTGTATGTAAGGGCATGGGAATGTCTCTTGAGGCAGAAGTTGGTTCTATCGGCGGCGAGGAAGATGGCGTTGTAGGTATGGGCGAGTGTGCAGATCCAGAAGAGTGCAAGAAAATTGCTGATCTTGGTGTAACCATGCTGGCAGCAGGTATCGGAAACATTCACGGTGTATATCCGGCTAACTGGAAGGGATTAAGCTTTGAGACACTGGCAGCAGTAAGCGAGAAGGTTGGCGATATGCCGCTTGTTCTTCACGGTGGTACAGGTATCCCGGCTGACATGATTAAGAAGGCAATCTCTCTGGGCGTTTCCAAGATCAATGTAAACACAGAGTGCCAGTTGTCCTTCGCAGCAGCTACTCGTGAGTATATCGAGGCTGGCAAGGATCAGAAGGGTAAGGGCTTTGACCCAAGAAAGCTGTTAGCACCAGGTGCTGAGGCAATCAAGGCTACCGTTAAGGAAAAGATGGAGCTGTTCGGTTCTGTAGGTAAGGCTTGAAACAAATAAGACAATTATCGTTCAGGTTTAGTGTGAAAAAGAGGAATATTTCACAAAAGTGAAACGATTCTGGAAAAACACTTGCTTTTCTGAATGAAAAGGTGTATTTTATTGTCATCAGTGATTGAAACAGACAATCACGACCTGACTGGAACAAGGGCGTTCTTATCTTAGTTGATAAGGGCGCTCTTTCTTTTACTTTATCATAGTAAAGTGGTCGATAATATATCAGTTCAGTCAGGTGGCTCTGCAGAATAGCTTAACAGAAGAAAAGGCAGCAGACAGAGCGTTATATCAGTATAGAATGAGAGGGTTGAAAACATGAGCGGCAGAATTACAGAGTTATTTAACAACAATGTTTTTACAGATGCTGAGATGAAGGCTCGTCTTCCGAAGAAGGTTTATAATGAAGTGAAGGCGTGCAAGCTGGATAAGGGATCTGCAGACATCGTTGCACAGGCAGTAAGAGACTGGGCAATTGAGAAAGGTGCAACACATTTTACACATGTATTTGAACCACTGACAATGCTTACTGCAGAGAAGCATGACTCCTTCGTTTCGCTTCCAGATGAAGATGGTAAGGTCATGATGGATTTTACCGGAAAAGAATTGTGTGAGTCCGAGCCAGATGGTTCATCCTTCCCGTCAGGTGGTATTCGTGATACCTCTCGCGCAAGATCTTACACTTCATGGGATATGACTTCACCGATTTACGTAAAGGAGGATGCAATTGGAACCATTCTTTGTATCCCGGCAGCATTCTGCTCATACACAGGTGAAGCACTTGATGCAAAGACACCGCTTCTTCGTTCTATGGACGCAGTAAGTGAGCAGGGTGTCAGACTTCTTCGTCTGTTAGGAAACACTACATCTACAAAGGTGACTGCAGGTGTTGGACCTGAGCAGGAGTATTTCATTGTAGACAGAGATAAATATTTACAGAGAGATGACCTTGTATTTACAGGTCGTACACTGTTTGGCGCACCGGCTCCAAAGGGACAGGAGCTCGATGATCAGTATTTTGGTGTAATTCCGGAGCGTGTTGGTTCCTTTATGAAGGAGCTAAACGAAGAGCTGTGGAGATTTGGTATCACTGCAAAGACACAGCATAACGAGGTTGCGCCAGGACAGCATGAGGTTGCTCCGATTTTCTCTGTGACAAACGTTGCAGCAGACAGCAACCTGCTTTTAATGGATACCTTAAAGAAGGTTGCAACACGTCACGGTCTTGTATGTTTGCTTCATGAGAAGCCATTTGCAGGCGTAAATGGTTCTGGTAAGCACAACAACTGGTCTCTTTCCACAGATGATGGTATTAATCTGTTTAAGCCAAGCAAGAAGCCAGAGACTGATACTCGCTTCCAGTTAGTTGTTGGCTGCGTTATGAAGGCAGTGAAAAAGCATGCACTTCTTCTTCGTACCGCTGCTTCTAACCCAGGAAATGATCATCGTTTGGGTGCAAATGAGGCACCGCCAGCAATTATTTCTATCTTCTTAGGTGATCAGATTGGTGGTGTAGTTGATCAGATCATCGAAAAGGGATATGCAGATTCATCTATTCCAGCTGGAATGCTTGATCTTGGTGTAAAGGAGTGCCCGGCTGTTGATAAGGATCCGACCGACCGTAACCGTACATCACCATTTGCATTTACCGGAAACCGTTTTGAGTTTAGAATGGTTGCTTCATCCTGCAACGTTGCAGAGCCAAACACTGTATTAAATGCAATGATGGCAGAAGCATTCTCTGATGCAGCAGATGCAATTGAGGCAAAGCTTAGAGAAGGTAAGCACACAGATGTTGCTATTCGCGAAGTGACTGCAGAGTTTATCCGTGAGAACAAGGATATCTACTTTAACGGAAACGGATATACTGACGAGTGGGTTGCAGAGGCCGAAAGACGTGGTCTTCCAAATGTAAAGACATGGGTTGAGTCCATTAAGTCTGTTACAGAGCCAACTACAGTAGAGATGTATGAGAAGTTCCACATCTTAACAAAGAGAGAGCTTGAGGCTCGTGCAGAAGTCTTCTATGAGACATACAGCAAGACCTTAAATATTGAGGCAGGCACAATGATTGATATGGTAACAAAGAAGATCATTCCGGCTGTTATCAAGTATGAGAATAATCTGGCTGCATCTGTAAATACCATTAAGTCTGCATACGCAGCAGCAAACATCTCCACTCAGGAGGGTATGCTTCATGAGATTGCAGAGCTTCTTGGTGAGACATATCAGGCATTAAAGAAGTTAAGTGATGTTCACGCAAAGGCTGTTGCTATGGAAGGAAAAGAGCAGGCATTCTATTATAATGATGTTGTAAAAGAAGCAATGGATGAACTGCGTGCACCAGTTGATAAGCTTGAGGTATTAGTAGAGCGCAAGGTATGGCCGATGCCAACATATGGCGATCTTCTGTTTGAAATCTAAAAACAAGAGTGATTGTGAATGTGCTTCTGAGTACTTACTAGAATATAAAGGAATACATAGCTGTCCGAAAATTCTTCGGACAGCTATCTTTTTTACTTGACAATCAATAGTAGATAAAGGTAGAATAAGTATATATGTGTACAGAAAGGCGTGGTTATTTCTATGGGGATAACGAATATTTTATTATTGGTATTAGGATATGTTCTACTGTTATTTAGCACAAAGCTAGTCAATGGAGGCGGAATCTCTATTATGAGAAAAGGACCGACATCAGATGCGCAGGAGCGAATTTTTTCCTGGTTTGCACTTAGCTTGATGCCATTTTTAAGCATAGCAATCTCTGGTGGTATATTAGGTCTTGGAAACATGGTATTTACAGCAGCACTGACAGCTGGTGTATTGCAACTTCTTTTGATTTATGGAATGCTTGGAATCACTGGAACATACCGCCTAGCAGGCAATGCACTTCGCGACCTTGTGCTTCTTCTTGTTTGCGTCGTGATTTTGATTGTTTGTACTAACTACACCTGGAGTAAAGGTCATCCAGCAAGCACGATCTCTAGGGGAATGGGTCTTTTTCTTCTTGTTCTTGCTGTAGCATTTACTGTGTGGATGCTTCCTTATTTTATGGGAAAGAATCGTAAGCTTCAGCGCCGCCCTGATACGGATTTTGTTCCGGCAATTGTGTTTACACTTGTGGGACTTGCACTGGCAGGTCTTGGCGGTGTTCTTCTTATGAATAATACGGCAGCACTTACCCACGCGCTGAACATAGAGCAGGGTGTGCTTGGCTTTGCTGTGATTGGTGTAGGTCTTGTGCTTCCAGAGTATGTGCGTGTGGCAAGAAAGTACTGGATGAACACACAAAAACCAGTATCCATGCATTTGACACTTGCTACTGGAAATCTTGGACTATTGCTTATGGTAGGTCTTAGTGCAGTAATCTCACCTATTATTGTTACATTTGCAGGTGCGTACCTGCTGCTTGCATGTGTGGTGGCGATTATCGTATTTGGTATTTTGTTCTACGTAGGCGATGAAGTTGGAAAAATTAAGGCGATCTTGTTTTTAGCTGGTTTTGCCCTTATTTTTGTGCTTCTTATGAAATTTAGTCTGCATTAAGCAGCAAATTAGGAGAAAGAGAGGGAGAAGTTATGCTGTTTTCGGATATTACAGATTGTGAAATGCTAGTTTATCGATGCATTCAGGAAGCTGATAAGGAAATTGGCCTGGTTGGCATCATGGATGAACTTGAAAAGAAATACCAGAAGGACTGGAAACGTTCAACGGTATGTACATTTATTGCACATTTGATTGAAAAAGGTTATGTAAATGGAAGAAGAGAGGGACGTGTGTTCTATTATTCTTCAGCAATTAATGATAAGAAGTTTTTGGAAGCACAGGTAAAGCAATTCATGAATTTCTGGTTTGATGGATCTCTCGAAGAACTAGTGCAGTACGCATGCTTGGCCAAAGGAATTTCAAAGAAGAATGCAGCTGAAATCGTAGCTGCTGTAAAGGAGCTTGAAAAGAAGTAAGAAGATGCTGCAGAGTTCCCTGCGGCATCTTTCTCATTTATTGAGGTGAAAGGATCTGAAGAATTATGGAAAACCAGAATACACCATTGTGGGATGCCTCACTTGACATCAATGAACGGTTAGACTGGCTGCTTGAGGCACTGAATCTGGATGAAAAATGCAGGATGTTTTCGACGCTTACACCAGAGGTGGCACGTCTTGGAATCCGAAGTACTTATCTGGGTGAAGAAGCTGCTCATGGTGTGGAAGCAAAGCATGATCGAAGCGTAAACTGGGGAGCACCGAAGCCGACAACGACATTTCCACAGCCGTTTGGTATGAGTCAGACTTGGGATACTAAGCTGATGGAAAAAATGGGGGCAGCCGTTGGAGATGAGGCACGAATCCTCTATTATCGAGAGGGTGAACATGGCGGTCTATGTCGTTGGGCACCGATGGCAGAGCCAGAGCGTGATCCCCGTTTTGGAAGGACAGAAGAAGGATTTGGAGAAGATCCTCATTTGGGTGGTCAGATGGCATCTGCTTATATAAAGGGGATGCGTGGTGATAATCCTAACTATATAAAGACAGCAGCTACGCTTAAATATTTTACCGGCTATAATTCAGAAGATCGGCCACTTCGTGTATCAATTGATCCGCGCAGCTTTTATGAGTATTATTTGGAGCCATACCGCAGGTGCATCATAGAAGGTGGTGCGGAAGGCGTTATGACAGCAAGTAATGCAATCAATGGCACACCAGCACTTTTTGGCGATCATTTACAGGAGGTACTTCGTAAAGAGTGGCGTTTTAGTGGTCATATCGTTGGAAATGAATGTTCGCTCGAAGAGCTGTGTAGGGATGAGCGTTTTTCTGACAGAGAAAAGACAGCAGCGCTTGCAATAAAGGCAGGTGTGGATTGTTTTGCTGATGAGCCTGAGTTTGTGGAAGCAGCAGTGCGAGGTGCTTATGACAGAAATCTTCTTTCAATGCAGGACATTAATCAGGCGGTGCGCCGCAGCTTTGCGACAAGGATTCGTCTTGGTATGTTTAATAAAAAAGAAGATGATCCGTTTGCAAATCCAGATGAATCACTTTTAGGCGGCAGTGATCATGCTGATTTGTCACGTCAGGCTGGACGAGAGGCAATTGTACTTTTGAAAAATGAAGAACAGATACTGCCTATTTCTCCACAAGAAAAAGAAAAAATTGCAGTGATAGGACCATTAGCAAATGAATGGTTTAAGGATTGGAATGGAGGCATACCACCATATCGTATTTCACCGTATGAAGGAATACGTGATAAATTTGGGGAAGATTGTGTGACTTACACAGATGGAAAAAAGCGTCTTTGTCTTCGTTGTGGAGAGAGGTTTGTCTGTCTGACGCAAGAAGGACGACTGGCGCTTGGTTCGCGCTCAGAGGCTGAGGAATTTGTTATAACTGACTGGGGACAGGGAAAAATGAATCTGCAGGCGGCATCGACAGGATGCTATCTGACAAGCGTAGATGAGAATGGAAAGTTATTTGCAAACCGCAGTGAGGCATTTGGGCGTCATGTAAAAGAATGCTTTTGTGTGGAGATGCTGTCAGATGGACGTTTTCGCCTGACAACATGGCGTGGACGTGATGTGTATTGGGACAGCGAGGGTATGCTTCGTGCAGCAACAGATGAGCAGGTTGGCATTGGCTGGCCAGGCGAAAATCGTGCATTATTTGGAATTGAGCAGACTTGGGATGGTACGGCTCGTGCAGTGACTTTAGCATCAGAGGCTGATAAAGTAGTTATTGTACTTGGAACAAATCCAGTGATCAATGGTCAGATAGGACAGGACAGGGAGAAGTATGGACTTCCAAGTGCTCAGATAGCATTGTTTGAAGCTGTGAAAAAGGTGAATGAGCAGGTGATCGTTGTTGTTGTAAGCAACTATCCGCATGATCTGATGCCGTTACAGGAAGCAAAAGCCATTCTCTTTACGCCGTCTGGCTGTCAGGAACTGGGAAGAGCTATTGCAGATGTTATGTCTGGCTCATATAATCCGTCAGGAAGACTGAATATGACATGGTATTCATCATTTGAAGATCTTCCGGCAAAAAATGAATGTGATATTATTCGCACGCGCCAGACTTATCAATATTATAGAGGCAAAAAACAATATCCGTTTGGATATGGATTGTCATATACGTCATTTGTGTATGATATTTTCGCAGTGGAGCAAGAAAAGGAGCAGCTTAAGGCTGTGCTTCGTGTACGAAATACTGGAAATTGTGATGGTGCTAAGGTTATCCAAATTTATGCGGCAAAGGAGGAAGCATCACTTACACGGCCAGATAAAAAGCTTGTTGGTTTTGCATTTGTTATGCTTCATGCAGAAGAAGCTAAGGAAGTGACAATTAAAATTCCATTTAGAGAGCTGATGATCTATGATGTGATTACAGAAAGCATGATGCTTTCCGATGGCGGCTATCGAATTTGGATAGGAGAGGATGCAGATACACAGGCACAGATAATAGAAAGTGATGGCACGAAGCGTCCAGCACAGGTTATTGTCTGCCTTGAGGGTGATATTCGTATTCGTCGTGATTTTGCTAATATTACAGGAGCCTGGCTTTATGATGAGTGCAGAAATGTGCGAATCTCAAAACGAGAGGGCGTTCAAGTTGTCTGCATAAGCAATAAGGCGCAGGAAGCGATGATGGAGTATACAATGGGCGATAATGACAGCTTGGGAAGTGAGCTCCATTTAAAGCTTTATGCTGTAGAAGGCAGCAAGCTAAAGATAACCATCAATGATAAGGATTCACAGATGTTTGCATTAAACACGCAGGGCATGATACAAGAGGTTTGCATAAATCTTTCTGAAGAGATGGCAACTTGGGGCTATGTGGATGAAATCATTACATTGAAGCTTTCTATGAAGGGTGTTATGGGAATTAGTTATTTTTGGTTTGAATAGTTACGAATTAAATAATAAGGGAGAATAGATCATGGAAGAAAAGAACACAACTATGGGAACAACTGAGACAATGGAGGATTACAAGGAGGCACTTGAGGCATCTTACCGCAGAATCCGTCCAGGTGATATCGTGACAGGAACAGTTATCGATGTAAATGATCAGGATGTGACAATTGATTTTAATTACTATGCACCAGGCAGAATCCCAGTGACTGAGTTAAGCGATGATCCAACATATCAGGTACAGGAAAATGTCGCAGTTGGTGATACACTTACCGCGACAGTTGTAAAGACAGATGATGGTGCCGGAAATATGCTTCTTTCATGCAAGGATGCGGCTGAGGAGTTGGCATGGGATAAGCTGCAGGAAGCACAGAAAACAAAGAAGGTTTATCATGTAAAGGTGGCAGGTGCTGTAAATGGCGGATGCGTAGCTTATGTAGAAGGCGTGCGCGGATTCATCCCGGCATCAAAGCTTGCATTAGAATATGTAGAGGAGCCGGCAGATTACTTAAATAAGGAACTTGATGTTCAGGTAATCTCAGTGGATGAGGATGCAAAGAGAGTAGTTCTGTCTGCAAAGGAGCTTCTTCTGGCGAAAGTTATGGAAGAAAAGAATAAGAAGATCAACAAGTATACAGTTGGCACTGTTATGGAAGGAACAGTTGAACAGTTAAAGGATTACGGTGCATTTGTAAATATTGGTGATGGTATTACAGGCTTGGTTCATATTTCACAGATCAGCGACAGAAGATTAAAGCATCCAAGTCAGGTATTAAAGGAAGGCGATAAGGTTAAGGTAAAGATTATAAAGATCGAGAACAATAAGATTTCCTTAAGTATCCGTGAGGCAGCTGAGCTTACAAGCCGTGAGGTAGAGGAGGAAGGACCAGCTGAGTACGAGGATAACGGTGCAGCAGCAACAGGTCTTGGCGCACTGCTTAAGGGATTTAAGTTAAATTAAGGTCTGATTTAAGATCTGATTCAAGAAAGGTGTGATTTTATGACAGACGAGATGGAACTTTTAAAAGAATGGATAAAGACAAGCAAAAACATTGTATTTTTCGGAGGGGCAGGCGTGTCAACCGAGAGCAATATCCCGGATTTTAGAAGCACAGACGGTCTGTACAATCAGGAATACGCCTATCCGCCTGAAACAATTCTTAGCCACAGCTTTTACAAGAAAAAGCCAGAGGAGTTTTTTAGGTTTTATCGAAACAAAATGTTGTTTCCAAATGCACAGCCAAATGCAGCGCACAAAGCGCTTGCAAGGCTGGAGCAGCAGGGAAAATTAAAGGCAGTAATAACACAAAACATTGATGGTCTGCATCAAAAGGCAGGAAGCAGGGAAGTGCTAGAGCTTCATGGAAGTGTGCTTCGAAATTATTGCGAGCACTGCGGCAGATTCTATAGCCTGGAAGATCTTATGGAAAAGAAAGAGTTAGTGCCAAAGTGTAGCTGCGGCGGAACCATTAAACCAGATGTGGTTTTGTATGAGGAAAGTCTAAACCAGAAGACATTGGAGCAATCCGTGCGCTATATTAGTCAGGCTGACATGCTAATTGTAGGCGGAACATCGCTGACAGTATATCCAGCGGCAGGACTGATTGATTATTACCGGGGAAACAAGCTTGTTTTAATCAATATGGCAGCGACAGTGAGGGATGGCATAGCAGATTTGATTATAAAAAGAAAGATAGGAGAGGCACTTTCAGAGGCAGTAGAGTAAACTTTTACAGGCCTGTCTTAGGAGTATGAAAATGGATTTTGAGGTTGGAGATAGAATTATCATGAAAAAACCGCACCCATGCGGAAGCAAGGAATGGGAAGTTTTGCGTGTTGGAATAGACTTTCGTATTCGCTGCTGTGGATGCGATCACCAGATCATGGTGCCTAGAAAGCTTGTAGAGAAAAACACGAAAAGTATTAAAAAGGCGGAATGAGAGTCCAAGAAAAGTTCACGGAACGCCCATTCACAAAACCGCACTAACGTGCTTTCGTTGCTTCGCAACTTTGTTTTGTTCATTAACGGGCGTTCACTTCGTTCAGCTGATTCGTCCAATCCTCATGCAAGCATGGGATTTGTACGAACACATCTGAACGAGTGAACTTTTTTATAAAAAAGTGCTTGCATTTTCTTTGCAGATATGGTAAAGTTAAAAACTGTGATGTAATATCATATCCTTGCTCTCCAGTAGGTGGAGGGCCAGAGACCAGAAGGAGGTAGAAAACATGAATAAGTACGAGTTAGCAGTTGTATTAAGTGCAAAGCTTGAGGAAGAAGAGAGAGCTGCAGCAATCGAGAAGGTACAGGGCTACATCACCCGTTACAACGGCGTTGTTACCAACGTTGATGATTGGGGTAAGAAGAGACTGGCTTATGAGATTCAGAAGTCTAAAGAGGCTTACTATTACTTCATCCAGTTTGATGGTGATGCAGAGTGTCCAGGTGAAGTTGAGAGACACATCCGCATTATGGAACCGGTTGTCAGATATCTTTGCGTTAAGCAGGAAGCGTAAGCAGGGCGCTTAGGCATCAGGCTTAAGCATTTTAGAAAGGGCATGGTTATTAACTATGAATAAAGTTATTTTAATGGGAAGACTTACCCGAGACCCAGAAGTTCGTTACTCACAGGGAGAACGCCAGATGGCTATTGCAAGATATACACTGGCTGTAGATCGCAGAGGACGCGCAAATACATCCAATGGTGAGCAGACAGCTGACTTTATTCAGTGTGTAGCATTTGACCGTTCAGCAGAGTTCGCTGAGAAATATTTTCATCAGGGAACAAAGCTAGTGGTTACCGGACGCATTCAGACCGGCAGCTATACCAATAAGGATGGCCAGAAAGTTTATACGACAGATGTGATTGTTGAGGATCAGGAGTTTGCAGAGAGCAAGTCAGCAAGTGCAGGTTCAGACAATGGCGGTTACAGACCGGCAATGTCTCAGTCCAGACCAGAGCCGGCAAGCGCAGTTGCAAGCGGATTTATGAACATCCCAGACGGCGTAGAAGACGAAGGACTTCCATTTAACTAATGATGTCAAAGACAGACGGAGAAAACGTCCATAATCAAAGCGAAAATCGCTTGATAGATTGAAAATCAAAAAGGAGAGAAGAACATGGCTTACAATAAGGCAGAAAAAACTGATTCCTCCATGAAGAGAAGAGCACCTCGCAGAAGAAAGAAGGTTTGCGTATTCTGTGGAGAGAACAACGGCGTTATCGATTACAAGAACGTTGCAATGTTAAAGAAGTATGTTTCCGAGAGAGGAAAGATCCTTCCGAGAAGAATTACCGGAACTTGTGCAAAGCATCAGAGAGCAATGACCGTAGCTATCAAGAGAGCTCGTCATATCGCACTTATGCCATATACAGTAGAGTAATCAGATATAAAAATAAAAAATCTGGTGTAATAACTAGATTATTGAAAGGAGCGCACGAAAGTGCGCTCTTTTTTTTAGAAGATACAATCACATCAGTTAAGATCAGCAAGGTAGATATCGCCGATGGAGAGGAACTGGAAGGAGCAACTATCCAGCTCATCGATAAAGACAAATGCAGGGGCGGTGCCCTTCGTTTGTAACACAATTGACATATATTTGCATTTGCTTTATCATGGTATTGTATGTGAAAAGTCGCATGCAGAAAGGAAATGTATCAATGAGTGAGAATGTAAATGTATGTGAGTATATAGAATCAAATTGTGTTCATGTTGAGGCAGATTGCTTTGACCTTGAACAGATCATGGAGAGTGGACAATGCTTCAGAATTTATAAACTTTCTTTGCAGGAGCAGGAAAAGCTTTGCAAAAGCATGGGTTTGGAGAATTGTGAAAGCATGGCATGGTATCGAGTCATGGCTGCAGATAAAAAAGTTTTTGTTTGCCAGAATGGTGTCCATCTGATATTTTTTTGCAGCAAAGAGGAATACAAGCAGTTCTGGTGTCATTACTTTGATTTGGATTTTGATTACCGCAGTTATGAAAAGGCAATTGATGCGGATGACAATTATCTAAAGTCTGCATTTGCATATGGAAGAGGTATCCGTATTTTGAACCAGGATCCATGGGAGATGCTCATCACCTTTATAATTTCACAAAGAAAAAATATTCCAGCAATACGTCAGGCAGTAGAAAGCTTATCGACGACATGCGGAACATGTATAGATAAGGAAAATGAGTTTTTTGCATTTCCAACGCCAACGCAGCTAGCAGGATTAAGCTTGTCTGATCTGCAGGATCTTTCTTTGGGATATCGGGCAAAATATGTGTATGAAGCTGCCCAAAAGGTAGCATCCGGGGAATTAGACATAAAAAAATGGGCTATGCTTGGTGATGACGACTTGCATAAAGCACTTCTTTCATGTTATGGCGTTGGTGAAAAGGTTGCAAATTGTGTGGCGTTGTTTGGATATCATCGTATAGGTGCATTTCCAGTAGATGTATGGATTGATCGAATCCAGAAAACATATTATAATGGAAGCTTCCCAGTAGAAAAATACGAAGGATTTGCCGGTGTCATGCAGCAATATATGTTTTATTACGAAAGAAAAATGGCCACAGATCATTCAAAAAAAGCACGTAAACAGTCGGAAAAATAGAATAATTCATATTTATTTCACACAAAATTTAGCACTCTCACCTTGACAGTGCTAATGAAAAGGGGTATGATACGAATAGGCTAAAATATGCCGAAAGCTTTGGAAATCCAAGGCAGAATGTGAGGTGCTTATGGAAGTAGATGACAGGCCGAACAGGCCAAAAAAACCGATGCTGACCTATTGGGTCATTGCCATCATTGTGTTTTTGCTTTTAAATACATTTGTATTTCCGAATCTGTTTAGACGACAGGTAGAGCAGACGGATTACAGCACATTTCTCCAAATGATCGAGGAAAAGAACATTGGAGAAGTCAGTGTAGAAGATACGCAGATTACCTTCTCAGACAAGAGTGGTGAGCATATTTACAAGACAGGAACAATGAACGATCCTGATCTTGTAAATCGTCTTGAGGAAGCTGGTGCTGTATTTAGTAAGCCAATTGTTCAGCAGATGGGCATGCTTGAATATATGCTGTTAAGCTATATTCTTCCAATTGCGCTTTTTGCTCTTTTGGGATGGTTTCTTTCCAGAAAAATGATGAGCAAGATGGGCGATGGAGAGAGCATGATGACCTTTGGCATGGGCGGCGGCTCCAAGAGCAATGCCAAAGTTTATGTAAAATCCGTTGATGGTATTAAATTTAAAGATGTTGCCGGAGAGGAGGAAGCCAAAGAACTTCTTCAGGAGATCGTTGATTTCCTTCATAATCCGGAAAAGTATCGCGAGATCGGTGCGAAAATGCCAAAAGGTGCGCTTCTTGTAGGCCCTCCTGGAACTGGTAAGACAATGCTTGCCAAAGCAGTAGCTGGTGAAGCAGATGTTCCGTTCTTCTCCATTTCAGGTTCCGAATTTGTTGAGATGTTCGTTGGTATGGGTGCCGCAAAAGTAAGAGATCTGTTTAAACAGGCCAATGAAAAGGCTCCATGTATTGTTTTTATCGACGAGATTGATGCAGTTGGAAAGAAAAGAGAGAGTGGTCAAATCGGCGGCAATGATGAGCGTGAGCAGACGTTAAATCAGCTGCTGTCAGAGATGGATGGTTTTGATGGTTCTAAGGGTGTTGTCATTTTGGCAGCGACAAACCGTCCGGAGTCTTTAGACCCTGCACTTCTTCGTCCAGGTCGTTTTGACCGCCGTATTCCGGTTGAACTGCCTGATCTTAAGGGTCGTGAGGATATTTTGAAGGTACATGCGGCAAAGATTAAGATTGCAGACAATGTTGACTTTAACGCAATTGCGCGAACAGCAGCAGGTGCATCTGGTGCTGAGCTTGCCAACATTGTTAATGAGGCAGCACTTCGTGCCGTCCGTGATGGAAGAAAATTTGCAACACAGACTGATTTAATGGAAAGTGTTGAAGTAGTTATTGCTGGTTATCAGAAAAAGAACCGTATTCTTTCAACGAAAGAAAAACTGATCGTTTCGTATCACGAGGTCGGACATGCGCTTGTAGCAGCGCTGCAGACAAATTCCGCACCAGTGCAGAAGATTACGATCATCCCGCGTACATCAGGTGCGCTTGGCTTCACAATGCAGGTTGATGAAGGCGAAAAGTATTTGATGACAAAGGAAGAACTTGAAAACAAGATTGCAACCTTTACTGGAGGACGCGTGGCAGAGGAGCTTGTATTCGGAGATGTGACAACAGGTGCATCAAACGATATTGAGCAGGCAACGAAGCTTGCACGCGCGATTATCACAAGATATGGCATGAGTGAGTTCGGTATGGTAGCAATGGAAAGCTTAAATAATGTTTACTTAGGTGGAGACACCAGTATGAGCTGTTCACAGGAGACAGCTGCAAAGATCGATGATCTTGTAGTGGCACTTGTGCAGAAGCAGTATGAAAAGGCAAAGAATCTTTTAAATAGTCATATGGACAAGCTTCATGAGATTTCAAAGTTCCTTTATGAGCACGAGACAATTACGGGTGAGGAATTTATGGAAATCTTAAATCGTCCACAGATTGTGGAGCAGGATTAAGCACAGATTTTGTCACAAAATAAATGAATTTGACGATGATTGCAAAAGAGATTAAATTTACCGTCATATTTTTGATCAAAAAAATACAAAAAGTTAATAAAATGCTAATTTTATTCATTGTAATTATTAAGAAAATGCGGTAATATAATCTCGTTGCCTTAGAAAAAAAGTATTGCCCACATGGCAGGATTTATTCTGGGAGCAAAAAAACAGCTGTAAAAACAGAAGATACTGTTGTCTAAATTAAGGTACAGAAAGGGATATCGTGATGTTAGAATTAACAAACACAGAACAAGTGATCATGAAATGTATCTGGGAAATTGGTGACAATGTAGCTGTAGCAGACTTGTTAGAGCGTCTGAAGACAGAGTATGGTAAAGAGTATGCTAGAACAACAATTAGCGTATTTATGTCCTACCTGCGTGACAAAGGCTATGTAACATATGAAAAGAGAAGTCATGCATATGTTTATAAACCATTAATCTCAGAACAAGATTATCAGAAAGAGTTGATGAAGCGCTATCAGAAGACTAGCTTTAGTGGTTCTGCGGTAGAGTTCATCCGTGCTTATCTTGACAGTCAGGAACTGACAGCCGAAGATCTTGAGGCTATTCGTGAACTGGTTGAGAAGAAGCAGCAGGAAGTAAAGTAAAATACAAAATGAGTAATAAGCAATAAGAAAGGGAATCACCGCAAGGTGGTTCCTTTTTATGTGGCGGGATTGTCAAAAGTGTGGTAAACTGGTATGGTAGAAAAAAAACAGATACACTCGTGATATAGATCTGGATAAAAAATAGACAAAGCAGTACAGGCAAGGGAGGACATGCAATATGGCGAATCGTATCAATAAGATTATTTCGACAAAGGCAAATACATTGTATGCGATGAAAAACCTGATCAAAAAGGCAAGCATTGAGGAAATGTATATCCTTAGAGTTGAAGACTTCTGGCGCAATAAAAATCAAGTCTGCACAGAGATTATGGAAAAATTTGGTGGCTGCAGAATCGTTGTGCGAAGCTCCTCTACGCAGGAAGACTGTATGAAGTCCTCTAATGCAGGACATTATAAAAGTATTCTTGATGTAGATTCAGCGAGTCGTGCGCAGATCGTAGAATCAATCGAGGCTGTAATTCAGTCATATGAAAAAGATATAAAGGGTATTTCAAATGAGCAGGTACTGATCCAGCGCCAGGCAATGGACGTGTGTGTCAGCGGTGTTGTCTTTTCACGTGACTTAAAAGGAAAGCGACCATATTATCTTGTTAATTACGATGACTTGGGGTCAACAGACAGTGTAACAAGCGGTCGTGGCGGCAAAACGCTTTGGATTGCGAGAAATGTTTCACTTTATCAGCTTGAGGAGCGCTGGCGCAATTTGATTACAGCAGTAACAGAAGTAGAGAGCATCATAGAGGATATTCCGCTTGATATTGAATTTGCCATAGACAGCCATAATCAGGTGATTCTTTTTCAGGTTCGTCCGCTTGCAGCAGGCTATCGTGAAGGACGTTATATTGATGATTATTCTTTCTTTGCAAGAAAGGGTCAGATTCGCCGGGAGTATGAGGAGCACCTTGATGCAATTACAGGAAAGCCGATGAAGCTTTCCGATATGGCTTTTTGGAATCCATCTGAGATCATTGGAAGCAATCCAAGGGCGTTAGATTATTCACTGTACCGCGAGATCATAACGCATCATGCATGGAATGAAGGAATCCGTACATTAGGCTATCGTGCATTTAATGAGGATCTTATGTATCAGGTTGGAAATAAGCCATATATTAACCTGACATATTCCTATTATTCACTGATTCCAGCAAGCATTCCGGAACCGCTCGCGCTTCGTCTTGTTCAGTATTATCAGACAAGGCTTGAAGAGGATCTTTCCGCACACGATAAAATTGAGTTTGAGATCATTTTCAGCAGCTATGATTTTATGACGGAAGAAAATTCAAAGAGATTGCTTCGTTATGGTTTTACCGAGGAAGAACGTAAACTTCTTGTGCGCGAAGTAAAAAAGCTTACGATTGATGCTGTAATGAATCAGGAAAAGATTTTAAAAGAAGATCTTGAAGCACTAAAGCGTCTTGAAAATTGCCGTGAGGAAATTGAAAAGCTGTTGTACCAAGATGTGTCAATTGACAGAATCATCGACAGTATTTTGACTTTGTTAAAAGAAATTCGCACAAATGGTACTCCGCAATTTGCCCGCCAAGCAAGACTTGCCTTTATCGCAAGAGCATTTCTTCGCACGCTTGTAGATGCTGGCTACTATACAAGTGAAAATGTGGATACTTTCATGCAGGGAATTTCTACAGTATCATCAGAATTTAACGATGATTTTGAGCGCTTTTCTGAGGGTCTTATAAGCCGCGAGGAGTTTAACTTTAAGTATGGACATCTTCGAAGCGGCACATATGATATTCGTTCAGACCGATACGACGCGATGAATTTTCGCCCTGCGCCATCGCGTATTAAAAAAGATAAGGTAAAGATTCAAAAAGATCTTGATATCAGTATTTTGACGCAGGCTCTGGAAGATACACAGCTTGATGTGCCTGCAGAGCGTATGGCAAAATTTTGGATCAGCGCAATTGAACAGCGAGAGTATTTTAAATTTGAATTTACAAAATCGCTTAGTATGGTATTAGAACTGATTCGTAAGCTTGGCTCAATTTTGGAGATTCGTACTATGGATTTGTCTTGGCTGTGTGTAGATGATTTTAAGCTATATGAGTCAGGCTGTGATCCAGAAAATTTAAAAAAGCTTTGGATGAAGCTAATCACAAAGCGGCGCCGTTTAAATCATGACAGCCGATTAATTCTTCTTCCAGAAGTTATTTTGTCAGGTGCGAGCGTAGATGTGATTCCTGTGTATGAGGCACGCCCTAATTTCATAACGGCAAAGACAGTCGAGGGCGAGGTAGTGTTGCTTGATGAGGAGCCGGATGCTGATATCACTGGAAAAATTGTTGTAGTGCCAAAGGCTGACCCAGGCTACGAATGGATTTTTACAAAAAATATCAAAGGATTTATCACAAAGTACGGTGGTGCAGCTTCTCATATGGCAATCCGATGCGCAGAATTTAATATTCCGGCAGCAATCGGCTGCGGCGAGAAAATTTACGATACAGTATCACAGCTTGACTATTTGGAGATGGACTGCAGAAATGGTCTGATCAAGGAAGGCATTCAATATACAAATCTCCATGCACTTATCACGCAGAGAGAGGGTGTCAACGATTACGGAGATCCAACTGATATACTAGAGGCTGGATATGTTGAATTTTATGAGTCTATTGGTTTTATTCCGCGTCCTGTTGCAAACCATACTAAAAACTTCGAGCGTCTGTTTGATGAAAAAATAGATCTTTTGATTGTAGTTGGCGGCGGTGCACTTGGACCGCAGTGGTATGACCGTAAACATGAGGAAACGGTACAGCCATACCGTGATAAGATGGAAGAAAAGCTTATTCACTACTGTGTTAATCATGGAATACCGATTATAGGTACATGCCGAGGCATGCAGTATGTGAATGTTCTATTCGGTGGAAAACTGGCATATCATCCTGATCTGCCGTGTCCTAGAAAGCGCGGTGAGGATCATAAGGTACGTTTGCTAAAAGAAAATCGAAGCATTTACGTTAACAATTATCATAAGGATGTCATTTTCGAGGATGCACTTGCAGACTGCTTTGAGCCGCTTGCAATAGATGAAGATAATCACACCATCGAGGCATATCAGTCTGAACAGATGAAGATTTTAGGTGTTCAGTGGCATCCAGAGCGAAAATTTGGCCATGCAGATGGAATTGATGAGACGCGCCGTCTGGTAAGAGATTTTATCTCGAAATTTATTCATTAAGTTAGAGGATATATACCATTTATTAACTAAGAAAAGAGGAAATAAGAGAATATGTACGATATGATTATAGTAGGGGCTGGAACAGCGGGTCTGACAGCAGGAATTTATGCGCTCAGATCTGGCGTTAAGCCGCTTATTCTGGAGTGTGAGGCTATGGGCGGACAGATTACATTGTCTCCATGTGTGGAAAATTATCCAGGTATTGCAAAGATCAGCGGAATGGAGTTTGCAGATGGACTGATGGCACAGTTGACAAATCTTGGCGGTGAGGTTACTTTTGGCAGGGTAATTTCGACACGAAAAATAGATAATGGCTTTGAAGTTTGCACTGAGGATGGTGAGACATATGAGGGCAAAAATCTTATTATTGCGTCAGGTGCGGCACATCGTCATCTAGGAATCGAGCGAGAGCAGGAGCTGATTGGAAGAGGAGTTTCTTACTGTGCTGTATGTGACGGACCGTTTTTTAAGGAGAAAACAGCGGCTGTTGTAGGAGGAGGAAGCGCAGCTCTTCAGGATGCGCTGTATCTGGCGGGCATTTGCAGCAAGGTGTATTTGATTCACAGAAGAGATACATTCCGCGCTGAGAAGAGTCTTATTGATCAGGTAATGGCTGCAAAGAATATTGAGTGTGTGATGGAAAGTCGTGTGACTACACTTATTGGTGAAAAGAAGCTGACAGAACTTGAAGTTACAAATCTTTCAGGTGAAAAGAAGACACTTGTGGCAGATGGCTTATTTGTTGCAATAGGAATGGAGCCTCACAATGAAGTATTTAGAGATCTCGTAGATCTTGACGAGGCTGGATATGTAATTGCCGGTGAAAATTGTAAAACAAGGACACCGGGAGTTTACGCTGCAGGAGACTGCCGTACTAAGACGGTGCGTCAGCTGACAACAGCAGCAGCCGACGGAACAGTATGCGGACTTGTTTGTAAAGCAGTATAAAAATAAAACCTTCAAATACATTCCATAAAAAATGTATTTGAAGGTTTTTTGTTTGTATTATGCTTCCTCAGAGATATTATTCTCGGCAGCTTTTTGTGCCTGTGCAGCACGATGCTTTTCAAGAATACGGTTGATTCTGTCAGTCGGATTTAATAGACCATGAATTGATACATTGTGATTTAAGTTATCAATCAAAAGTGCAATATACTTGCTCAGATCAACATTTACATAGTACGGACGAGATAGCAGCTCTGGTCTCTGGTAAACAAGGTTAGTGGTCAGGATATGATCAATGATACCCTGCTCATAAGCAGCATCAAACTTTGCCAGGCCATTTGTAAACAGACCAAAAGTAGCAGCAGCGTAAACCTTGCGTGCCTTACGGCGTTTTAATTCGCGTGCAACATCAAGAATGCTGTCACCAGAAGAAATCATGTCGTCGATAATGATGACATCCTTTCCTTCTACGTTGGTACCTAAAAACTCGTGAGCAACGATAGGGTTCTTTCCGTCTACAATGCGGGTGTAATCGCGGCGCTTGTAGAACATACCCATATCAACACCAAGATAGTTAGTCAGCTGGATTGCACGGCCCATGCCGCCCTCATCTGGGCTGATGACCATAAGATGCTCATTGTCAACCTGCAGATCTGGCTCTGCACGAAGCAGTGCTTTGATAAATTGGTATACACACGGAACGCTCTCAAATCCATCACGTGGAATTGCGTTCTGAACACGTGCATCATGAGCATCAAAAGTAATGATGTTGGATACACCCATTTTTGTAAGTTCCTGAAGAGCCATAGCGCAGTCAAGAGACTCGCGGGAAGTACGCTTGTGCTGGCGGCTTTCATACAGGAATGGCATGATTACATTGATACGGCGTGCCTTGCCTTCAACAGCAGCAATGATACGCTTTAAATCCTGGTAATGATCGTCTGGAGACATGTGATTCACATATCCGCACAGAGAATACGTTTGGCTATAGTTACAAACATCCACCATAAGATACAGATCGCAGCCGCGGACTGATTCCTCGATAACGCCCTTTGCTTCACCGGAACCGAAGCGAGGATTCTTTGCTTTGACAATGTAACTGTCCTTGCTGTATTCAGAGAAGTGAAGCGCAGTAGATTGTGCATGACTTCTCTCAGCGCGCCACTCAGTCAGGTATTGATTAACCTTCTGTCCAAGGCTTGCGCAGCTTTCAAGTGGGATAAGACCCAGTGTGCCCACTGGTATCGTGTTCAGATTCTTTTCGTTTGGCATGATGACCTCCATGATTATAATATGCAGCTTACCTGCGTCCAAAAGTACGAACCTTAACTAATCATAACATGAAGATGTCGAAGATTCAAGCCTTACGTCGAAATGGATAAAAAAGAAATTTACGTAAAAAGAAAGAAAAATTTGTGCAACATGACCCCAGAGAATCAAAGTCATAAGCGAATTAGCAGTGGTCATGTTATTTTTTAGAAAAAAAGATATGTCTACGAATTTCTTAAATCTTCTCCAAAAACAGGGATAGGCGTATATTGCCCCATAAGTCGTGAGGAGATTCGCTCAGTGTAGGTACTTTGAAGCTCTTCTGGGCTTAGATTTGTTGAGATAATAGTTGTTTTTCTTGACAGATCACGCGAATTGATCACATGAAACAGCTGACTGATTACAAAAGGAGTCAGATTTTCAGTTCCAAGATCATCAATAATCAACAGGCTGCATGTGAGTGCATATGAATCATTTTCTGATGAATCATCGTTGTTAGAATGAAAACGCTGCATAGCTGATTCAAAAAATTCAGGAGCAGTCATATATAAGACAGAAAAGCCTTTGTCAAGAACAACCTTTGCAATACAGTTACAAAGAAAGGTCTTGCCAACGCCTGGATTTCCAAAGATTAAAAGACTAGGGTTTCCATCCTTGAACTGATAAGCATATTTTTCATAAATAAGTTTGAGACGCTGCATATGGGCGCGATTACTCATTCCGCCAAGAAGTGGATTTGGTGCATCTGAATAGCGGTTTATATCAAATGTGTTAAAATTTTCACGTTCCAAACGGTCTCTAATGCCAGATTGTTCATAGAGTAAGCTTATGCCAGCCTGCTCAAAGCAGTGGCATTTGCGGTTTCCGTCAAGATATCCAGTATCTTTACAGTCCGGGCAGCTATACTTTGGCTGAAGATCATCAAGTGTATAGTGAAGAGAAGAAAGAAGCGCACCGCGCTCGCGTCTAAGTGCATCAATCTGCATCTGCGCATTTAGAGCCTGCGCTTTATTGCCAGTGATTTTAGCCTTTGCAAGAGCAGCGCTAGATGTCGGAAGAAGCTTTGAAATCTCAAGAAGTCTTGGGCACTGCGCATAGATATGGCGCAGACGTTCTTCCATTTCATGCTGGTGTTGGAAACGGATGCGGCTGTAGCGGCGCATCAGTTCATTATATTGTGAATTGGTCAGAGCCATAAAAAGTCAATCCTTTCTGTGATAATCATTCATTTGAATCCTGACTATACTGCTTTAAAATCTTTTCCATGTAATTATTATTTTTGCGCTCAGTAAAATTACGAAACTGCTGTGTACCCTTTGCGACAGAAGAAGCACGGTTTGAACTGGTGCGCTTTGCAGCATCACTTTTTACCTTTTGATCGCGCTGATTTTCAGCAGCCTGTGCATCAGCAAGTGAATGCACATTTTTTTCCTTCCAGCGCTTTAAGATGCTTTCTGTAAAATTAACATTTGGGCGCTGACATTTTTTCATCGTGATATTGCAGGCATAAACATAGACATCTGTAGGAAAACTGTAATCCTTGATCCATTTATTGATATATTCAAGCTGAGCCGGAGCAGGAGTCTGATTGTATAAGCCATATGCCTTCATGATAGCATAGACAGTATCATTATGAAGCAGGTTGTACTGACGAATAGCATCAAGTGTATGAAGACCCTTTTGATGCCAGGACTGGGCAACAGAATCAATAAATTTCATATTAAGCTTGCCCTTGCAGTGATTAGCGCAGTAATCAACAAGATAATCAATGACATCTGGTGAGCGGTTAAACTGAAGATACCAATAGCCAAATGATTCTGTGTCTGCATAATTAAGCGGATGCGAAAAATACTGCTGCCATGCCGACATATACATGTTAAACTCTGGATCGTTCTCAAGAAGAATCAGCTCCTCTTGGGAAAGATGAAGTGACTGTATAGAAGGGGTCGCATTTGCAGCAGAATGTGTAGTAGTTTGTGTGGAAGCCATTGAGCCAGAAGCATTTGCAATGGTTGTATTTGCAGGAGAAACTAAAGCAGGAGTGGGCGTAGGAATTACAGATTGTACGCTTGGAGCAGATGCAGCTGTCTGTGTAGGTGCAGTCTGTGCAGAAGCCTCTGTCTCTGCCTGAATAGATGGATCTGTAAATGCAACTCCTGACAATTCGTGACCCGATGTAAAGCTAAGGCGCATCAAACCAACAGATTCCCAATAGCTAAGAGAACGAAGTACCTCGCGCTCTGAAATATCAAGCCTGTCACTAATTGAAGCACTGCTTAAACCAGTGGCTGATGTCGAGACAGCGCGAAGCAAATATAGGTAAACCTTTACATCCGTACCGGAGGCGGCAGGAAGAAAACGGTCTATAAAATAGCCGGGAACAACAAGGGTATCTATGCTGAGCCGGTTCTCCAGTAAAAGAAAGGACATAAAAAACCTCCAAAATCCAAGTATCATCTTTGTAAAGTATAGCACAAGTTAATTCTTTTGAAAAGCGATAAAAAATCCCCAATTATTTCCCTTAGGATCAGGGCAAGCAATTGGGGATTTTGCGAATACCTTATTTAGAAATTAAGTCTTCTCCGATTTTTACAACATCACCGGCGCCCATAGTGATCACCAGATCACCAGAGGCTGCGTGCTGCAAAATAAATTTTTCAATTTCTTCAAAGGTTTCAAAGTAATGAGCACTTGTACCAGCCTGCTCTAACAAAACGCGGATATTGTCGGAGCTTATGCCAAGATCATCAGTTTCTCTTGCCGGATAAATTTTTGCAAGAACGACCTCATCTGCTAAGGACAGAGCTTTTGCAAAATCAGTAAGCAAAGCTTTTGTTCTTGTATAGGTGTGCGGTTGGAAGATGCACCAGATCTTTTTGTGAGGATACTTCTTTGCAGCAGTAAGTGTCGCTGTGATTTCCTGCGGATGATGTGCGTAATCGTCAATAATAGTAATTCCATTTACGACACCCTTCTTTTCAAAGCGTCTCTGTGTGCCATGGAAATTCAAAAGACCAGCAGCAATGGCATCCATTGAAAGATTCAGCTTTTTGCAAAGGGCAACGGCAGCAAGTGCATTGTAAACATTATGCTCTCCAGGAACACTTAACTGAATGTGACCAAGTGTAGTGTTGCTTGCATCTGTGACGTCAAAGGAAGCCTGAGCAAATTCATTATATGAGATATTAGAAGCACGATAATCGCAGGATTCTCCGTGTCCAACAGTGATAATCTCGCAGTCAAGTCCATTGATCAACTCAGAAAGATTATGAATATCACCGTTAATTACAAGTATTCCATCCTTTGGAAGCTTTTCCATAAATAAGCGGAAAGAATGACGGATATCGTCAATGTCCTTAAAGAAGTCAAGATGGTCTGCTTCAATATTCAGGATAACTTCCATAGTGGGATAGAAGGATAAAAAGCTGTTTGTGTATTCGCAGGCCTCAGTGACAAAAAGATTTGAGCCACCTACGCGAATATTTCCTCCGATTGTTGGAAGAATGCCTCCGACAGAGATTGTCGGATCAGTATTAGCAGCCAAAAGAATTTCAGTAACCATAGAGGTCGTAGTTGTCTTTCCATGAGTTCCAGCAATGTTGATTGCCGTTTTATAGTTTCTCATCAGCTGTCCAAGAAGCTCAGCTCTTGTTAACAGCGGGATATTGCGCTTTGTTGCATCAACAATCTCTGGATGTTCAGGATGGATCGCTGCTGTGTAGACAACGACATCTGTTCCCTGTGGAATGTGAGAGATGGACTGATCATAAAAGATAACAGCGCCAAGTGAGGACAGATGGTCAGTCAGAGGTGATTCCTTAGAATCAGAGCCGCTGACGGTAAAGCCCTCCTTCATTAAAACCTCAGCAAGTCCGCTCATGCTGATGCCGCCAATTCCAATAAAATAGACATGGCATGGATTTTCAAAATTAATATGGTACATGGTACTTCCTCCGAATAATCAAGTTAAATAAGCAAAGTCAATACTGAAAAACAGTTGTTTCTTAACACAAATTCTGCTTGATTTAAGTATACTCGATTTTGGAGGAATGTAAAGCGTAAATGTTATTATGCTGTGCGAATGAACGCCTATTCACAAAACCGCAATATTTACAGTATGCCCGAAGATGAATGGATTTCATGAGCCGGATTAGTTGCATTACAGTTCACTAAACGCCTATTCACAAAACCGCACGTTCCGTGCGTCGCTGCTAATCGCAAACAGAGTTTGCTCGCAGCTTTGTTTTGTTCATAAACAGGCGTTCCCTCCGTCCTGCTGATCTGTCAAATTTCCATGCAAGCATGAAATTTGTCCAGATCTAGCATGACGAGTGAACTGTAACAAATAAATAAAAATGCATAAAAAATTTTTCTGTAAATTGTTCACTTTTCGAAAGAGATGTGCTATAATAACGACAAGTACTAAAAGATTACAGTTCCCCAAACGCCTATTCACAAGACTGCACTTGTGTGCCTTCACTGTTAGACAGTTTCATTTTACTTGATGACAGGCGCTTGGTGAACTGATAACACAACAATTAAAGAACAAAGGGGTGATTTTGTGGTTAGAAAGGAAATGATCGCCATGTTATTGGCGGGCGGACAGGGAAGCCGTCTTGGAGTTTTGACTTCAGAAGTAGCGAAGCCAGCTGTATCCTTCGGCGGGAAATACAGCATTATTGACTTCCCATTAAGTAACTGCATTAATTCAGGGGTGGATACAGTAGGTGTGTTAACACAGTATCAGCCACTTCGTTTGAATACCCATATCGGCATAGGTATTCCGTGGGATCTCGACCGTAATTATGGCGGAGTGACAGTACTATCTCCATATGAAGCAAACGAGAACAGTGATTGGTATACTGGTACTGCAAATGCAATTTACCAGAACATTCGCTATATCGACAGCTTTAATCCAGAGTATGTATTGATTTTAGGCGGTGATCACATTTATAAAATGGATTATCAAGTGATGCTTGATTATCATAAGGCAAACAATGCAGACGTTACGATGGCTGCTATGCCTGTTCCGATTGAGGAGGCAAGCCGTTTTGGTGTGCTGATCACAGATGATACAGGTCGTATCACTGATTTCGAAGAGAAGCCTGCACATCCAAGAAGCAATTTAGCTTCCATGGGTATTTACATATTTACATGGTCTGTACTTCGTGAGGCATTGATCACAAATAAAGATATTCCAAACTGCGACTTTGGTATGCATGTCATTCCATATTGCCATAAGCGTGGTGACAGAGTATTCTGCTATGAATTTAATGGATATTGGAAGGATGTTGGAACACTTCATTCCTACTGGGAAGCAAATATGGAGCTGATTGATATCGTTCCTGTATTTAATCTGTATGAAGAGTTCTGGAAGATATATACTAAATCTGATAACCAGCCGCCGCAGTATATTGCAGATACGGCACAGATTGAGCGCTGTATCATAGGTGATGGCTCTGAAATCTATGGAAGAGTACGAAACTGCGTTATTGGACCAGAAGTTATTGTTGAAGAAGGTGCAGAAGTTTATGATTCCATTTTGATGCAGGGTGCTGTAATCAAGAAGGGAACAAAGATTTACAAGTCAATCATCGCACAGGATGCAGTTGTTGGAGAAAATTGTACGATTGGTGTCGGTGAGTATGCAGACAGCCAGTATAATAAGAAGGTTTACTGCTGTGATCTTGTAACCGTTGCAGAAGGCTCCGAAATTCCGGATGGCGTTACAATTGGAAAGAACGTAGCAATTGCCGGAAAGACCGCTATTGAAGATTATCCGGATGGAAATCTTGTAAGCGGTGGATACATTATCAAGGGAGGCGAGGAAGAATGAAAGCGATTGGTATAATTTTAGCCGGTGGAAACAACAAGAGAATGAAGGAGCTGTCATATAACCGTGCGATCGCTGCTATGCCAATGGTAGGAACCTATCGCAGCATTGATTTCGCGCTGAGTAACATGTCAAACTCCCGTATTCAGAAAGTAGCAGTTTTAACACAGTATAACACCGTATCCTTGAATGAGCATTTAAACTCTTCAAAGTGGTGGGATTTTGGAAGAAAGCAGGGCGGTTTATATGTATTCACCCCTACTATAACCGCTGAAAATAGTAACTGGTATCGGGGTACAGCCGATGCCCTGTATCAGAACCTGCATTTCCTCAAAAGAAGCCATGAACCATACGTGGTTCTGGCTTCTGGCGATGGAATTTATAAGCTGGATTATAATAAGATTCTTGAGTACCACATTCAGAAGCGTGCTGATATCACTGTTGTCTGCAAGGAAATGCCAGAGGGAGAGGATTTAAGCCGCTTTGGACAGGTGAAGGCAGATGATGACGGAAGAATCCGAGGCTACGAGGAAAAGCCAATGGTTGAGACTTCCAGAAATGTTTCATGTGGTATCTATGTAATCAGAAGACGTCTTTTGATTGAGTTAATTGAGCGTGCAGCAGAGGAAGATAGATATGATCTGGTCAAGGATATTCTGATCCGTTATAAGGATATCAAGAGAATTTATGCATACCAGCTTGAAACATATTGGAACAACATCTCCTCAGTTGAGGCTTACTACAGAACAAATATGGATTTCTTAAAGAGAGATGTCCGCAGTTATTTCTTCAAGGAAGGCAACAGTGTATTCACAAAGGTAGATGATCTGCCGCCGGCAAAATATAATCCGGGTGCTAATATTTCAAACAGCCTGATCGCATGTGGAAGTATTGTAAACGGTACAGTTGAAAACTCTGTTGTATTCAAGAAGGCATATATTGGAAACAATTGTGTTATCAAAAATTCTATTATCATGAACGATGTTTATATCGGAGACAATGCAGTCATTGAAAACTGCATCGTAGAGAGCAGAGGAACCATCGAAGCAAATGCATGCTATAAGTCAGAGCCAGGTGATATTCGCATCGTTGTAGAGAAGAAAGACCGCTTCATCATTTGATAATACCAGGGGATCAAAGTCACAAGCGAATCATGCTTGCATGAGAAAGCTTGTGACCTTGATCCCCGCCAAAAACATGAGGATTATATATTTATAAAAGAAGAATAAAAATTAGCTGCACAAAGGCGTGCAGAGGACGGAAAGGCAATACTGGGATGGAAATTACAGATGTGAGAGTGCGCAAAGTTGCACTGGATGGTAAGATGAGAGCAATCGTCTCTATTACGCTGGACAATGAATTTGTGGTTCACGATATCAAGGTGATCGAAGGAGAAAAGGGAGTATTTGTTGCGATGCCAAGCCGTAAATCGGCGACAGGAGAATACCGAGATATCGCACATCCCATTAACTCAGAGACAAGAGATTATGTGCAGAAGATTATTCTCGAGAAATACGAGGAGGCTTTGCAGGAAGCATAAACTCTGAATAACAATTCGACAAAGATATATGGATACTTATAAAAGAAAGACTGCCTTCGGGCAGTCTTTCTTTCTCTTGCAATTGTCGTCTTCATTCGGTATAATGTGGCTGAGGGAAAATGTAACGTAATTATTTTTGGAAAGGCGAGGTTTTAAAGTATGAAAAGGAGAAAGACAGCAGCGGGACTATTGGCGGCATCACTGCTAGTAGGAGCAGCGCCGGTGGTGACAAATGCGGCGCCAGTGAGAATTGTATCAACAAGCATAACAGAACAGTCTTCGTCAGGCTATCGTGTAAATGTAACATTTTCGGCAGATGCAGGTGTGAGCCGTGTTATGATGCCGACATGGACAGAGGAAAACGGACAGGATGACATTGTGTGGCATCAGGCAAGTGTTAGTGGTAATACTGCATCATTCTATGTTCCAGTCAGTGCCCATAAAGGAGAAAGCGGTGCATATATTACGCATATTTATGTATATGATAGACAGGGACAGTTTGCGCTAAAGGGTGAAAATGTAACAGTTCCGGCATCGACATCTGCGTCATCAAGCCTTTCAATCGGTGACGTTTCTATTACGGAACTTAGCGCATCGGGCTACCGAGTTACGGCAAAAATAAATGCACCGTCAGGAGTAAGCAAAGTATTGATGCCAACATGGACAAACGCAAATGGACAGGATGATCTAGTGTGGCATCAGGCAAGCGTAAACGGCGATACAGCTACATTTTATGTGTCATCAAGTGCCCATAAGGGAGAGAGCGGAGCATACACGACTCATATTTACCTATATGATAAAGCCGGAAAATTAGCACCATTAAAGGGGGTCAATGTAACTGTTCCATCAGGTGCAAATCCTGGAGGCAGTTCAGGAAATAATAATGGCAGCGGTACAGGTGTGCTGTCGATGGCGATTCCGTATGTAACAGAATTATCATCAAATGGTTTCCGTGTTACGATTCAATTTAATGCACCTGCAGGCTATAAAAAGGTTTCAACTGCAGTGTGGACAGCAGCAAATGGACAGGATGATCTGGTATGGCATAACATGACCGTATCTGGAAACACAGCGACATGTTATGTTCCAGTAAGTGAGCATAAAAACGAGCACGGTTCATACATTGTGAATGCGTATGTATTTGAGACTGATACAAAATATGTACTTCAGGGAATGACCGTTCCAGTGCCGTAAACAAAGAAAATGGAGGAACAAATGGCAAAGAAAAGACGCAGCTGGGAAGACTATCAGAAAAAGAAAATAAAAAGAGGCCAATCAGGTGCGCCTATTGTCATACTTTTGGTGCTGCTTGTAATTGCATGTGCAGGTCTTGGTGTAGTGGCATGGGTATGCCTGCGCCCAGTGACGCTTCCACATGTGCAGCCAGATCAGGCATCATCGACGAAAGTACCTGTGGAATACGAAACATGGAAGGCAACAGAGGCGGCTGCGGATGGTGCTCTTGTACAAAGCAGTGATCCAGTCGTACAGGCTGCTAATTTAAAGGCAATGCAGTACGATTATGACGGTGCAATTGCACAGATTCAGTCAATACCTGGCTATGCAGATAATGAAACATATGTTAGCTGCATTCAAAGCTATGAGAGTTTGAAATCACAGGCTGTACAGTGGACAGATTATGATAAGATTACACATATCTTTTTCCATAGTCTTATTGTTGACAGTGAGCTTGCATTTGAAAGCTATAAGAGCAGTGATTATGATCAGGTAATGACAACCATCGAAGAATTTAAGGATATAATGCAGTCTATGTATGACAAGGGTTATGTTTTGATAAGCCTTCATAAGATTGCAAAGATGGAAACGCAGCCAGACGGCACCGTGCAGATGGTGCAGCAGCCAATTTATCTTCCGAGAGGAAAAAAGCCATTTGTACTTTCCGAAGACGATGTATGCTATTATGAGTATATGACAGGAACTGGATTTGCAACAAAGCTCTGTCTTGATGAAAACGGTAAGGTTGTAAATGAGTATGTTGAGCGTGATGGAAGCGTATCATATGGTTCTTATGACGTTTTGACTGTTTTAGAGGATTTTATTGAAACACATCCTGACTTTTCTTATCAGGGTTCAAAGGGTATTCTGGCATTTACGGGATATGATGGTATTTTAGGCTATCGCACAAGTGATTTCTGGTACAATGAAAATTGTGACTATTACGTTTCTACACCTGCAAACGATAAAGAAAAGCGCGAAGATCATACGTCACCAAATGAAAATATTGAGCAGGACAAGCAGACAGCACGAGAAGTTGCACAGGCAATTCGCGATCTGGGCTGGGAGCTTGCCAGCCACAGCTGGGGTCATCTGAATATGACAAGTACAAGCTATGAACATCTTGTATGGGACACAGATATGTGGGAGCGCGAAGTAGAATCTATAATCGGAGATACAGATATTATTTTATATCCGTTAGGAGCAGATGTAGGAGACTGGAGACCATCACAGTATACATTTGAAAATGAAAAATTCAAAAAGCTCTGGGATGTAGGCTTTAGATATTTTTGCAACGTAGACAGTACTCAGTACTGGCTGCAGTATGGCTCAAATTACATGCGTCAGGGCCGTCGCAACATGGATGGTCAGATGATGTTTAAGCAGATGGTTTATCCAGAGAAGGTACTCACAAGTGATCTGTTTGACGTATATGATGTCTTTGACAGACGCAGACCGCTTCCTGTAAATGGAATAACAGTGCCAGAAGATTTTGATCTGCAGGCACTTGCCGATTCGCTTGGAATGAGTGACCGTATAATAAATTGAACTAACAGAGGAGAGAAAAAAATGTATATCATAGCAGGTCTGGGCAACCCAACCGCACAGTATAGAGGAACAAGACATAACGTTGGCTTTGAGGTTATTGATTACCTTGCTGACAAATACAATATTGATGTAACAACAAAAAAATTTAAGGGCTTAATTGGAACAGGCGCGATTGAGGGACAAAAGGTTGCTCTAGTAAAGCCTCAGACCTTCATGAATTTAAGCGGAGAGTGTATTCAGGAGGTCATGAATTACTACAAAACAGATATCTCTGATTTAATTGTAGTATATGATGATATTAACCTAGAGCCAGGACAGCTTCGCGTGCGTGGTAAAGGAAGTGCAGGCGGTCATAATGGTATGAAAAATATCATTCTGCATTGCAATTCACAGGATTTTCCAAGAGTGCGTGTCGGAATCGGAGCAAAGCCGCCAAAGATGGATTTAGCAGACTTTGTACTCAGCCATTTCCAGGGCGAAGAAAAAAAGGCAATGGAAGACGGCTACAAAGAAGCAGCAGATGCAGTATGCTCCTTAATGAACAACGGACTAGAGGCAACCATGAATCATTATAACCAGAAGAAAACAAAATAATGATAAGGAGGGTCAATTGTGGGTATTTTTGCAAATCCGCTGACGGACCTGCTGGAATATGAAGACTTTTCAAGAGATTTTTTGAAGGGAACAGATCCAGTGGGCATGACAGGCTGTATTGACTCCGAGAAGGTGCATTTTATTAGCACCTTTCTTGGAGAGAAAAAAGTGCAGCTTGTTGTGACGTACAATGAACAGCGGGCAAGGGAAATTGAGGAAGATTATAAATTATTTTGCAGTCAGGTCTATGTGATTCCACCGCGTGACCTGATCTTTTTTAGCGCAGATCTGCAGGGAAATGCCATCATTGCAGAGCGAATGAAGGCATTTGCAGCACTTTATCAAAACGAGGCGAAGGTTATCATCACGACAATGGATGCGCTCATGAGCGCGGCAGTGCCGTTTGAACAGCTGATGAGTCATGTGATAAAGCTAAAAGAAGGTGATGAGCTTGATCTTGAAAAGCTAAAGCATGACCTGACTGTGATGGGATATGAGCGTGTAGGACGTGTGGAGGAGCCAGGACAGTTTACTGTTCACGGAGGTATTGCTGATGTATATCCATTGACAATGGAGGTTCCGGTTAGAATCGAGCTTTGGGGAGATGAAATAGATACGATTCGCTGCTTTGAACCGCAGAGCCAGCGCTCAATGGATCAGATCGAGTGCGTATCTGTTTTTCCAGCGGCAGAGGTGATCGCAGATGATACGGCAAGACGGCGTGCTGTGGGAATGATTCAAAATGAGCTTGAGAGCCAGTTAGCTGTCTTTAAAAAAGCAAAGGAGCCAGACAAGGCGAAGCGTCTTCGCGAGGAGACAAACCGCATATTAGAGGCACTTGGTGAAGATGTTGTATTAGAGGCACCAGACAGCTATATAAGCTATTTTTATCCGCGCACTGTTCAACTTTCTGAATATTTTGATGAGAAGAACACGTTAGTTTTCCTTGATGAGCCGATGCGTCTTAAAGAGCGCGGTGATGGTGTGCAGGCTGAGTTTGAGGAAAGCATGAAAAATCGTCTGGAGCAGGGCTTTCTTTTGCCAGGTCAGACAGCGCTTTTAACACCGGCAAAACATGTGCTTGCTGCTTTTGAGCGCGGTCAGGTTGCAGCACTGTCTTCACTTGACAGCCGCCTGGCTGACTTTACGGTGGTAAACAGCTACGCAGTAAATGTTCAGAACATGAACACATACCGTGAAGGCTTTGAACTTTTAATTAAGGATCTGACACACTGGAAGAAGGAAAAGTACCGCATTGTCCTTTTGTGTCCGTCAAGAACTCGCGCAAACCGCATTGTCAATCAGCTTATAGAGTATGATCTTTTGGCATATTACAGCGAGGACGAGGATAAAAAGATAAATCCAGGTGAGATCATGGTTACTTACGGAAACCTTCACCGTGGCTTTTTATATCCGATGCTAAAATTTGCTGTTATCACAGAGAGCGATATCTTTGGTGTTAAGAAAAAGAAAAAAGAAAAAAAGAGCCACTATCAGGGTCAGCGAATAAGTGATTTTGCGCAGCTAAAGCCTGGTGATTATGTGGTGCATGAAAATTATGGACTGGGAATTTATCGCGGAACAGAGCGACAGATTGTGGATAAGGTAACAAAAGATTATATTAAGATAGAATATGGTGATGGCGGAAAGCTGTATTTTCCTGTTACACAGCTTCATATGATCCAAAAGTATGCTGATTCAGAGTCTAAGCAGCCAAAGCTTAACAAATTGAACGGCCAGGAGTGGACAAAAACAAAAAGCCGTGTTCAAAAAGCAGTCAACAACATTGCAAAGGAGCTTGTGGAGCTGTATGCAGTGCGCCAGAGTGGTCACGGTTATCAGTATGGAGCAGACACTGTATGGCAGAAAGAATTTGAAGAGCTTGTACCATTTGATGAGACGGCAGACCAGCTTGCAGCAATTGATGCGACAAAAGCTGATATGGAAAGCACGAAAATCATGGACCGCTTAGTGTGCGGTGATGTAGGCTACGGAAAAACAGAGATTGCCATCAGAGCTGCCTTTAAGGCTGTGCAGGACAGTAAGCAGGTCGTATTTCTTGTGCCGACAACTATTCTTGCTCAACAGCATTACAATACATTTGTTGAGCGAATGAAGGACTATCCAATTCGAATTGAACTTTTATCACGCTTTCGCACGTCAGCGCAGATCAAGGCATCACTTGAGCGCTTAAAAAAGGGTCTTGCCGATATTGTAATAGGAACGCATCGTGTGCTGTCAAAGGATGTTGTATTTAAAGATCTAGGCCTTTTGATTATTGATGAGGAACAGCGCTTTGGTGTCACGCACAAGGAAAAGATTAAGCAGCTTAAAAAAGACGTTGACGTGCTGACACTAACGGCAACACCGATTCCGAGAACACTTCATATGAGTATGATAGGCGTGCGCGATATGAGTGTGTTGGAGGAAGCACCGTATGAGAGAAGACCGATTCAGACATATGTAATGGAAATGAATTGGGAGATGGTTCGCGAAGCAATAAACAGAGAGCTTGCCAGAGACGGACAGGTTTATTATGTGTATAATCGTGTCAAGGATATTGATCAGATTACGGCACAGATAGCAAAGCTTGTGCCAGATGCAAATGTTGCCTTTGCACATGGTCAAATGTCAGAGCGTCAGCTAGAACAAATCATGATGGACTTTGTTAACGGTGATATAGACGTGCTTGTTTCCACAACTATTATAGAGACAGGCTTAAACATTCCAAACGTAAATACTATTATCATCCACGATTCTGACCGCTACGGACTTGCACAGCTGTATCAGCTAAGAGGACGTGTAGGCCGTTCAAACCGCACTGCCTATGCTTTTATAATGTATCAGCGAAACAAGATTTTAAAAGAAGAGGCTGAAAAGCGTCTTCAGGCAATTCGTGAGTATACTGATCTTGGTTCAGGTATTAAGATAGCCATGCGTGATCTGGAAATTCGAGGCGCTGGAAATTTGCTTGGCAGTGAGCAGCACGGGCATATGGAAGCAGTTGGCTATGATTTGTACTGCAAGATGTTAAATATGGCTGTCAAAAAAGAAAAGGGTGAGCTTGAGATGGAGGAAACCTTTGAAACAACGGTGGACATTCCAATCAGCGCTTACATTCCAGACAGCTATATACGAAACGAAGAAGACAGGATGGAAATCTACAAGCGTATTGCAGCAGTCGAGACAGAGGAAGAGTCAATGGATATGATCGACGAGCTTATCGACCGTTTTGGAAGTGTTCCAAAGCCAGTCACCAACTTGCTTGAGGTGTCAATCCTTCGTGCGGATGCGCATTCTCTCTATATTAAAGAAATCAAGTCCTCGTCAACAGAGATTCGCCTGTTCATGCATCCAAGAGCAAAATTTGACACGATGCGTGTGCCGGATCTGATACAGTCTTACCGAGGTGCACTTCGTCTGCTTGACAAAGACAATCCTTATTTCTTATTGAGGGCAGGAGATGGCGCAGTCAAAGAAAAAACGCTGACATTGAAAACATTGAAAAAACTGTTAAGCGATATAAAAACGTTGATTGTTTCATAAAATCATGCTAAAATGAAAAGCAAAGTTCACGAGGCGCCCGATAAAGAAGATGCACTTCGGAGCGTTGATAGAGAATATAGAAATAGAGTGAGGTAAATTTATGAACCGAATTATGAAGTATGCAGCAGCAGCCTTCGCAGCAGCTACTGCCGTTAGTACATTAGGCGGATGCGAACAGTTAGAGAAAAAGGCACCAGAGGATACAGTTGCTGTTTCATTTGGCGATACAAATATCATGCTGGATGAGGTTACTTATATGATACGTTCCATGGAGTATACCTATGAATCCTATTTTGGATCAAACATCTGCGGCAACGATATGGGCGATGGTTCAGGCATGACAGTCGGTGATTACATCAAGCAGATGTCTCTGTCACAGCTTCGCCAGACACTTGTATTAAATGAGTATGCAAAGAAAAATGGCATTGAGTTAAGTGATGATCAAAAAGCAAAGGTAGATGAGGCAATTGAAAAGCTTCAGACAGAATCAGAGGATTATCTGGAAGCAGTCGGCGCAACAGATGAGCTGATTGAAAAGACATATAAAGAGAATGCAATTGCAAATCTTGTTTATATGGATCTTGTTGCTGATGTTGATACGACAGTTGGTGATGATGAGTTCCTTCGCAAAAAGATCGCATATGTAAAGCTGACGCCAAGTGAACTGACAGAGACGACAGCAGCCGATGGGGCAACTACAGAAGTGTCAAGTGATGAAGACAGCAGCGAAGAGGCATCTTCTATAGAGAATACAGAAGCAGAATCAGAAAGTGCATCCAAGGATGTAACGACTTCCACAGAAGAAGCAAGCAGTGAAAAAGCATCAACTGAGGCAGTATCAACTGAGGAAGCATCAAGCGAGAATGTTTCAAAACTTTCCTCTGAGGCATCCACTGAAGATTCAACTGAGGCAGAAACACTTTCAGAAGAAGAGCAGGAACGTCAGGATGCGATGAACGATGCAGCAGACAAGATCCTTAAGGAATTTGAGGAAGGAAATGATGCAGCAGACTTTATCAGTGATTATCAAAATGACAGTCACTTTACTGCAACAAATTCTGAGATTTCCATTAGTGAGGATGGAACTGCTGTATATAATGCAGCTGCATGGGCACTGGCAACAGACGAATGCACTGTATATAGAAGCGATGACGGCAGCATCTACATCATCCGCTGTCTTGATGATAACGATGAGGAAGCACGTCAGAGTGCCATCGATTCAGAGATTGAAAGCAGAAAGACAGCATTGTTCTCAGAGAAATATGCCGAGATTCAGGACGATTCTTCCAAGTTTAAGGTAGATGAGGATGTGATTGACACAATCCGCTTTACAACTCCGGTTTACGTAGCACCAAGCGAGGAAGAAACATCAGAAAGTGAAACTAGTGGTGAGGAAACCTCAGAAAGTGAAACTGGCGAGAAAGAATCAACAAAAGAAGAAAAATCAAGTGAGTCTGATGAGTCAGAGGAAGTGGTAAGTGAAGCTTCTTCAGAGGAAGAGAGTAAATAATTAAGAGCCGCCTAATATCGGGAAAGGCACAGTAAAGTGTCATTTTCCCGATTGCAGGTGGCTTTTTTGGCGAAAAACGCGCTCTCTTTCTTAATCGTTATCCCGATTTCACTTGACATCTCGTAATAATTTTGTTATAATGCCCCTCGAAGTGTAATAATTTTGTAATATTTAGTAATAGTTCACTCGTGAATTGTTACTGCGAAACTAGCGAGGGAGTGCAAGCTTACTCGCTCGCAGATAAGAATGTAAAGAGGTTTTATAAAGAAAGGCTTGGTATATATGAAGATCAAAGGAAACAGATTTGTTACGTCAATATTAGCAGCGTCTATGCTGTCTGGTACATTTTTTGTTCCGGCATCCGCAGGTGAGCTTGAGGGTGAGAGCGCAATCGCAGGCATGGCTGTTACATTGAATAACTACTACGCAGGAGAGGAAACTCCGGATGAGGCAATCTTAGATTATCTTGTTCCTAAGGCTCAGGCAACATCTGAGGCTGAGAGTGAGACAGAAACCGAAGAGCCAAAAACCGAAGAGCCAAAAACCGTTATGGCCGCTACTGTTGCTGTCACTTCAGATGCTTCTAATGTAGGACTGGTAAGCGCAGCAGGTTACTTAAACGTGCGTGAACAGCCATCCACAGGCAGTGTAACAGTCGGAAGACTTTTCAGTAACTGCCAGGTTAACATCAAAAGTTCCGTAAACAACAGCGAAGGCAGCTGGTATCGTATCACTTGCGGCGATGTAGAAGGTTATGTAAGCGCAGCCTACGTATTAGTTGGCACAGCAGCCAAGACTGCTGAGGACAATATCCAGAACCGCTATGCAGTTGTTACAGCAGATCAGTTAAATGTTCGCGACAGTGCATCTGACAGCGCAAATGTTGTTGGAACTGTATACAAGGATGAAGAGTACGCAATCATTGAGGATCAGGGTGATTTTGTAAAGATACATATTGCAAATGATGAGGTTGGATATGTTTCAAAGTCCGGCATCACCATTAAGACTCAGTTCGCTCAGGCTCAGAAGGTAGACAATGAATTTGTATCTCAGGAACTGGAGAACTTCATGATCGATATCAACTACTCCAGAAACGTATACGAGCAGGCAATGGCAGAGGGAACAGGCGAAGGCTACTATCGTGCATATGCAGCTATCGTTTATGCAGCAGAGCTTCTTGGTTACTACAGCGAATTTGCAGCAGATTCTGGATTAGAAGATCTGGCAGCAACCTCAAAGCAGGAGCAGGAAAGCGCACTTGCACTTGCAGATGCAGCATATAAGTTAGCATCAGATTCCGGCTACTTTACTCAGGTTGCAGAATCAGTAGCATCAAGCGAGGCAGCAGCAGAATCCTCCGCAGCAGCAGAGTCTGTACAGGAAACTCAGACACAGCCATCAACAGATGCATCTTCTGAGGGAAATACAACAAGTAATACAGCTGAGACAACAGCACCAAGCAGCTCAGCATCTGATGAAACCATAAGTGTAGAAGTTCCGACTGCAGCATCTGTAACAGGCATTGAGGCTTGCTATCAGGGCGGTACAAAGTATGTGGGTGATGTTGTCTACACCGCAGAATTGTTTGTAAGAGTAAGCTACAGCGATGGAACTGTAAAGGATATTTACGACGGATGGTATTCACCACAGGTAGGTATGACCTTAAAGCAGGAGGGCTACAATGTTGTAACCATGTATTATGGTGATTTTAGCTCCAACCTTGAAGTATATGCAAACCCGGCACCGACTCAGGCAACCCAGCCGGCAGCACCAGAGACACAGCCAGCGGCACCAGAGACTCAGCCGGCAGCACCGGCACCAGCACCAGCTCCAAGCGGTAATGGACAGTCTATCGTAGACTATGCAATGCAGTGGGTAGGACAGTGTAATTATGTATGGGGCGGTACAAACCTGACACCAGGAGGCGGTGTTGACTGTTCTGGATTTACCATGAACGTATACGCAGCATTCGGTATCAGCCTTCCGCACTACTCCGGCGAACAGATCAACTATGGACAGGCTGTATCATACGAGCAGCTGCAGCCAGGTGATCTTATCTGCTTCTCAGGCCATGTAGGAATCTATATCGGCGGCGGCATGATGGTTCATGCAGCAAGTGCAGAGAGAGGTATCGTAGTAGATAATGTATTCTATAACAAGCAGCCGATCGGATATCGTCGTCTTGTATAAATAGTTAAAATTCAAGGCCGTCTGTCAGAGTTGACAGGCGGTCTTATTTTCGTGTATTATAACCGTAAGAAACGAAGACATTAACAGTTAACGTTAACTGGGAAAGAAGGTAATATTGCATGAGACGTGATAAAGTCAATTACTATCTGGATCTGGCAGAGATCGTATCCCAACGAGGAACCTGCCTTAGACGCCGCTACGGTGCTGTTATCGTAAAAAATGATGAGGTGGTATCTACTGGCTATGTCGGTTCCCCGCGAGGACGCAAAAACTGTACTGATTTAGGGTTTTGTATCCGACAGAAACTTCAGATTCCAAGGGGTGAGCGCTATGAATTGTGCAGAAGCGTTCACGCTGAGGCAAATGCCATAATCAGTGCATCAAGAGATCAGATGATCGGAAGCTCTTTATATTTGACAGGAGTAGAAGCAGATACAGGTGAATATGTAAAAAATTCCAACAGCTGCTCCATGTGTAAGCGAATGATCATAAATGCAGGAATTGAGACTGTATATGTGCGTGATGATAAAGATAATTACCGAGTCGTAAAGGTAGCAGACTGGATTGAAAAGGATGAATCACTAGAGGGCACATTCGGGTACTAAGCAAAACATGAAATTTGGCTAATTTCATCTTGATTTTCGACAGGCGGTCATATATAATTAGGGGTGGTGTCCATGCGGCAGATTTGTTCGTGTGCGTTTGGCAGAAAAGAATGCAAGAAGCGTAAAGGCACCATGAAACCTAGGCTGGCGAAGCAAATGGTAAAAGGGCTTCGTCTGTGTGAGAATGTCACAACAACAGGAAGGAAAAGACAAATGATACATCAGCAATACGAAGTAGATGACCATCTTCATGAAGAGTGCGGCGTGTTCGGCATTTACGACATGGATGGCAATGACGTAGCGTCGACTATTTATTATGGTCTTTTTGCTCTGCAGCACAGAGGTCAGGAGAGTTGCGGTATCGCGGTAAGCGACACTAGCGGTCCCAAAGGACTAGTACTGAGTCATAAAGGAATGGGTCTGTGCAACGAGGTGTTTACCCCGGAAGACTTAGAGTCAATGAAAGGAAACATCGGTGTAGGCCACACCAGATACTCGACGGCAGGTAGTTCTACGAGAGAGAATGCACAGCCGCTTGTATTAAACTACATCAAAGGAACACTAGGCCTGGCACATAATGGCAACCTGATCAATACGCCGCAGCTACGCCAGGAGCTTGCAAGAACAGGTGCAATCTTTCAGACGACAATCGATTCTGAGATTATCGCGTACATGATTGCAAGAGCCAGAGTTGAACAGCCGACCGTACAGGCAGCTGTCGCAGAGGCGATGAAAAAAATCAAGGGAGCGTATTCACTTGTTGTCATGAGTCCGAGAAAGCTCATTGGAGCAAGAGATCCATATGGCTTTAGACCGCTGTGTATCGGAAAGCGTGGCAATGCCTATATACTGGCATCAGAAAGCTGTGCACTTGACACTATCGGTGCTGAATTTGTCCGTGACGTAGAGCCGGGCGAGATCGTCACCATCACACAAAAAGGAATTGAATCAAACCGAAGCATGTGTATCCCAAAGGAGCAGCATGCAAGATGTATTTTTGAATATATTTATTTTGCCAGACCAGATGCCTATATTGATGGCGTAAGTGTATATGAGAGCCGTCTGATTGCAGGACGTTCTCTTGCAAAGCATCACCCAGTTAATGCTGATCTTGTTGTCGGTGTTCCGGAGTCTGGTAATGTCGCAGCTATGGGTTATGCGATGGAGAGCGGCATTCCGTATGGCATGGCATTTGTAAAGAACAGCTATGTCGGCAGAACCTTTATCAAGCCAAAGCAAAGCAGCCGCGAGTCAAGTGTTCGCATTAAGCTGAACGTACTTACAGAGGCTGTAAAGGGAAAGCGTGTCATCATGATTGATGACTCAATCGTGCGTGGAACCACAAGTGACCGTATTGTAGGTATGCTTCGTGAGGCAGGTGCAAAGGAAGTTCATGTAAGAATCTCCTCACCGCCGTTCTTGCATCCGTGTTACTTTGGAACTGATATTCCATCTGAGGATCAGCTGATTGCTCACAACAGAAGTGTAGATGAAATCTGTAAGATTATCGGAGCTGATTCCCTCGCATACTTAGACGAGGAATGTCTGTATGAAATGTCAAAGGGACTTGGCATTTGTACTGGATGCTTCAATGGCAAATATCCGCTGGATCCGCCGACAGAGGACATCCGCGGCGACTATCAAAAGTAAAAAGATATAGAAGAAAGGTTGGTTTACTATGGCAACAGATCGTTATACAAGCCCACTTTCCGAGCGCTATGCCAGCAAGGAAATGCAATATATTTTTTCACAGGATAAGAAGTTTACCACATGGAGAAAGCTGTGGATCGCACTTGCAGAGAGCGAGAAGGAGTTGGGATTAAATATTACAGACGAGCAGATCGCTGAGCTTAAAGAGCATCAGAATGATATCAATTATGATGTTGCAAAGGCGAGAGAGAAGGAAGTTCGTCACGATGTTATGTCTCACGTTTATGCATATGGTGTACAATGTCCAAAGGCAAAGGGTATCATCCATCTGGGTGCAACCAGTTGCTATGTAGGTGACAACACTGATATGATCATCATGCGTGAGGGACTGCAGCTTGTAAAGAAGAAGTTAGTCAATGTCATTGCTGAGCTGGCAAAGTTTGCAGACCGCTACAAGGCACTGCCGACACTGGCATTCACTCATTTCCAGCCGGCACAGCCAACCACAGTCGGAAAGCGTGCAACGCTTTGGATGATGGAGCTTGTGCAGGATTATGAGGATATCTGTTATGTAATCGATTCCTTAAAGCTTCTTGGATCTAAGGGAACAACAGGTACACAGGCATCCTTCATGGAGCTGTTTGACGGTGATCATGCAAAAATCAGAAAACTGGATCAGATGATCGCAGATAAGATGGGCTTTGCTGGTGTATATCCTGTTTCTGGACAGACCTACTCCCGTAAGGTAGACAGTCGTGTATTAAATGTACTGGCTGGTATTGCAATGAGTGCACATAAGTTTACAAACGATGTGCGTCTTCTGCAGCACTTAAAGGAGGTTGAGGAACCATTTGAGAAGCATCAGATCGGTTCTTCTGCAATGGCATATAAGAGAAATCCAATGAGAAGTGAGCGTATTGCTTCTTTGGCAGACTATGTGATCTCAGATGCTATGAATCCGATGCTTGTCGCTTCAACTCAGTGGTTTGAGCGTACACTTGACGATTCTGCAAACAAGAGAATCAGTATTCCAGAGGGCTTTTTGGCAGTTGACGGTATTCTTGATCTTTATCTGAATATCGTAGACGGAATGGTTGTTTATGAGAAGGTAATTCACAAGCATCTGATGGCAGAGCTTCCATTTATGGCAACAGAGAATATCATGATGGATGCAGTAAAGGAAGGTGGAGACCGTCAGGAGCTGCATGAGAAGATCCGCCAGCTGTCCATGGAGGCTGGACGTAATGTCAAGGTAAACGGTCTTGACAACAACCTGCTTGATTTGATTGCAGCAGATGATACATTCCACCTGACAAAAGAGCAGCTGCAGCAGTGCATGAATCCAGAGCGTTACACAGGACGTTCTAAGGAGCAGGTAGAGGATTTCCTCGCAGAAGTAATAAATCCAATCCTTGCTAATAACAAGGAAGACCTTGGTATGACAGCAGAGATTAACGTATAAGAAAGGTAAGGTAACTGATATGGCAAGAGCAATTGTAGGCGCCAATTGGGGCGACGAGGGCAAAGGTAAAATTACTGATATGTTAGCACAGGAGTCTGACATTGTAATCCGTTTCCAGGGCGGAAGCAACGCTGGACATACAATTATCAACAATTATGGAAGATTTGCAATGCACCTTCTTCCATCCGGCGTGTTCTCACAGCACACTGTAAACATAATTGGAAACGGTGTTGCACTGAACATTCCGGTATTCTTCAAGGAGTACAACGAAGTAGTAGGCCGTGGAGTACCGGCACCGAAGATCCTGATCTCCAACAGAGCACAGATGGTAATGTCTTACCACATTCTGTTCGATCAGTATGAAGAGGAGCGTCTTGGAGGCAAGGCTTTCGGTTCCACAAAATCCGGAATCGCTCCGTTCTATTCTGACAAATATGCAAAGATCGGCTTCCAGGTAAGTGAGCTCTTTGATGAGGAAGCACTGAAAGAGAAAGTTGTACGTATCTGTGAGACCAAAAACGTAACACTTGAGCATCTCTATCACAAACCGCTTCTGAAACCGGAAGATATCATGAACGAGCTGATGGAATACAAGAAAATGGTTGAGCCATACGTATGTGACGTATCTCTCTATCTCTGGAATGCACTGAAAGAGGGCAAACAGGTTCTTCTTGAGGGACAGCTCGGAACTCTGAAAGACCCGGATCACGGAATCTATCCGATGGTTACATCCTCTTCCACACTGGCTGCTTATGGTGCCATCGGTGCAGGCCTGCCTCCATATGAGATCAAGAAGGTCGTAACCGTATGCAAAGCTTACTCCAGTGCAGTTGGAGCAGGTGCATTCGTTTCTGAGATCTTCGGCGAGGAAGCAGATGAGCTGAGAAAACGTGGCGGTGACGGTGGTGAGTTCGGTGCTACTACAGGCCGTCCGAGACGTATGGGATGGTTCGACTGTGTTGCATCCAAATACGGATGCCGTCTCCAGGGAGCTACAGACGTTGCTTTTACAGTACTGGATGTTCTGGGATATCTGGATGAGATCCCGGTTTGCACAGGCTATGAGATCGACGGAGAGGTAACAACAGAATTCCCGACAACTGTGCAGCTTGAGAAAGCAAAACCGGTTATTGAGAAGCTTCCGGGATGGAAATGCGATATCCGTGGAATCAAGAAATACGAGGATCTTCCGGAGAACTGCAGAAAATATGTAGAGTTCGTAGAGAAACACATCGGATTCCCGATCACCATGATCTCAAACGGACCAGGAAGAAACGACATCATTTACAGATAATCATTTACTGTGACAGGATTACGACAGGCAGCGCCGGGGAAATTTCTCCGGCGCCCTTTTGTTAAGAGGCTGATGATAATATTGGCTATAACAACTGGTATATCATGTGAAAGGATTCCGAATGAAAAATTTTAAAAGAATTGCGGCACTGGCAGGCGTTGTTATTTTGCTTCTCGTGTTCTGCCTTCCCATGGTGTTTGCATGGGGCAGCAGTGAGAACTCACAGGCTTTGTTCCGGGGCGCTTTTGCGGCAGCAGTACTGGTACCGATCGTGGCTTATGTTTTCTGGATGGCGTACCGGATCTGGGGACCTGAGAAACCAAAGGAGGATGAAAACCGTATGATCGAGAATGTTATTTTTGATGTGGGAAATGTGTTGATGGGATATGACTGGGAAGAGTATCTGAAGAGCTACAATTTTCCGGAAGAAAAATATGAAAAAATTGCGGATGCAACATTTCGAAACCCAATCTGGGAAGAACAGGACAGAGCACTCCACGAGGAGTCCTGGTATGTAGATAAATTTGTAGAAAGTGCACCGGAATATGAGAAGGATATCCGTGAAGTGGTACGACGGGATCCGGAATGCATGCATCTTTATGACTATGCGGAAACCTGGGTGAAATATCTCAAAAACCAGGGATATCATCTCTATGTTCTTTCTAATTACGGAACTTATATGCTGGAGAGAACCAAAAAAGATATGCCGTTCCTGAAATATATGGACGGAGTGGTATTTTCCTGCGACGTACAGCAGATCAAGCCGGAAGTGGATATTTATGAGACACTTCTGAAACGCTATGATCTGAAACCGGAGAAGTCGGTATTTATGGACGACCGGGCCATCAACTGTGAAGGGGCTAGAAAAGCAGGGATCCGTACCATTCAGTTCGAAAACCTGAAACAGGCGGCAAAAGAGCTTGAGGAACTTGGTGTGAAGTAATTTGTGATGATGCAGTATGAGTTGCTGTAAAAAGAGAAACGCAGAGAACCTGCACCATCGCGAAGCCCTCTGCGTCTAAAGGGGAGGATATGATAAGTATCTCCCGGAACGGAATCGGTTATACAGATAATATATAAAATTCTCCGTTTTTTTATGACAGCAGGATATTGCTTATCATGAAAAATTTATCCTGAAATTTTTTATTGCGGAACTTCTCTTTAACGAAAGGCAGATACATTTATCTGCCCGGATGGAGGTTCCGTATTTTTGACTACATTATTACGTTATTCTTTGTTCTTCTTCCGGTATTCACCGGGAGTCATTCCATAAGTTTTCTTAAAAGTACGCATAAAATGTTCCGGACTTTCGTAACCTACAAGTTCGCAGATGGCATGATTGCTGAGAGAAGTTTCCCTGAGGGCACGGCATGCCTGGTTCAACTTGATATCCCGGATGATCTTTCTCCTGAAGGTAAAGTGTTTTGTAAAAAATCTCATCTTCATTGTAGGCATAAATGTATTTCTGAAATTCTTCTCTGGTAAGTTTCATAACAGTCCCCTTTTCGTGCGGATCTTTCATAAGAGATAAGGAAAGTATATCATAATCATCGAAAAAAACGTCAGTGTTTTACAAAAAAAATCACAATTGGAAGAAAAAGGGAAAAAGTGTACAGTAATGCCAGAAAGAAATTCGGAGGTAAAAGAGATGAACGAAGTTGAAAAGAAAGTAAAGATCGGCCTGTGGCGTCAGAGAATCGGTTATGGATCTTCCGATTTTGCCTGCAACCTGATCTGGCAGATGATCTCCCTGTATCTGCTGTATTTTTACACAAATGTCATGCATCTGAATGCCGGTGCAGTCAGTGTAATGTTCCTGGTAACAAAAGTAATTGACGGAATTTCCGACCTGATCGTAGGATTCCTCATTGACAAGACAAACACAAAATGGGGTAAATCAAGACCATGGATCCTGTTTGGTGCGGTTCCATTTGGTGTGGCTGCAGTCCTTGCATTCTCTGTACCGGATATCGGACAGACAGGTATGCTGATCTACGCATACATTACTTACATTCTGCTTTCCACTGCATACACCGTTGTAAATATCCCGATGGCATCCATTCTTCCGGCACTGAGCGAAGACCCGCATGAGAGAACCGTCCTTGCATCCTGCAGAACTTTCTTTTCATCCATCGGTTCCACTGTAGTCAGCGCTTTTGCCCTGACACTGGTAGACAAATTCGGAAACGGCAACGAGGCACTTGGATTCCGTATCGTTATGATGATCTTCGGTGTAGTCGGATGCCTTGTATTCTTCTTCTGCTTCTTTAACACAAAAGAGCGTGTAACCATCAAACAGGAAAAAGTCAGCCTTAAAGCAAACATTTCCTGTCTGCTCCACAACAAACCGTGGAAACTTTTTGCACTGAATATCGTCTGGTTCTTTGGTGGATTTGTGATCCAGGCAAGTGCGGTTATTTATTACTTTACTTATGTTGTACAGAACACGACACTGGTACAGATCGTTGCGACCATCACAACACTGGTACCAATCGTAGCAAATCTTTGTGCACCGTTCCTTGTAAAACTCACATCAAAACGAAATCTGATGGTTGGAGGAAGTTTTGTACATATGGGTGGTCTTCTGATCATCTTCTTTGGCGGCACAAATGTTCCGGTTCTTCTGGCTGGTGCGGTGATCGCGGCAGCAGGATACGGACTGAAGGGAAGTATGCATTTTGCAATGCAGCCGGACCCTGTTGATTATGGTGAGTGGAAATCCGGTGTAAATACAGCCGGAACTCTTTCCGCAGTAAATGGTTTCATTGGAAAAGTGGGAATGGCTATCGCCAGCAGTATCGGTGCGGCACTTCTTCAGTTTGGTGGATTTGACGCAAACCTTGCAACACAGACAGCAACGGCTCAGACTTATATCACAGCAATGTACATCTGGGTGCCGATCATCACAAATATCGCAACAATTATCACAATGATGTTCTATGATCTGGATAAGATCTATCCGCAGATCGTCAAAGAACTGGATGAAAGGAGAGCAAACGCATAATGCCAGAGGTAAGCAGTGACCTTGAGATGGTCCGTGTGACCAATGAGGATTTTGTAAAAAAAGCAGAAGCATGCACACCAAAGTTACGGGAAACGGTAGTTCGTCCGGTTTCTATCGTAGATATCGTAAAAACAGAAGATGTTTATCCGGAAGTTCATAAAAAAGATGAGATCGGAAATCTTTCCAGCTATCACCTGGCAAAAGGAGATAAGATCTGTCTGGATTTAGGAGATCATCAGGTGGGATATGTGACCCTGAAACTGAACTCCGTAGGAAGCCCTCAGGATGCACCGGCATTTTTCAGACTGAAATTCGGTGAGATCGCCAAGGAGATGACAGAGGACTCCGCAGATTATGATGGGTGGATCAGCCGTGGATGGATCCAGGAAGAGTTTATCCATGTCGATGTCCTTCCGGCAGAGCTGAAGCTTCCAAGAAGATATGCATTCCGCTATATGGAGATCGAGGTGATAGATACATCACTGAAATGGCAGATGGTAGTGGAAGATGTATCCTGTGTCAGTGTTTCCGCTGTCAGTATGGAAGATGTAAAGCCGGTGGAAAGTGAGGATGAAATGATCCGAAAACTGGACCGTGTCAGCCTCCGTACCCTGCAAAACTGTATGCAGTCCGTATTCGAGGACGGACCAAAGAGAGACCGTCGTCTGTGGCTTGGCGACTTAAGGCTCCAGGCACTTGCGAACTATGAGACCTTCCACAACATGGATCTGGTAAAAAGATGTCTGTATCTGTTCGCTGGACAGACAAAGGATAATGGCCAGGTCAGCGCCTGCCTTTTCACAGAACCGAAATTTATCGTGGATGATACCTTCCTTCTGGATTATTCCATGTTCTTTGGAGCAACCCTCTGTGACTACTACGAAGCGTCCAGTGACAGGGAAACTTTAAAAGATTTAAGTGCCTGTGCATATCGTCAGATGGAAATTGCGAAAGAGCAGTTTGATGAAAAGGAACTTATGAAAAAAGGAGATGGTTTCTGGGGCTTTATCGACTGGACGGATGGTCTGAACAAGCAGAGCGCAATGCAGGGTGTTTATATATACTGTGCAAAGAAGGTACAGAAGATCGCAGAAATCCTCGGAGACGCTGAAAAAGCCGAAGAGATGAAAAAAGAAGCTGCGGCGAAAACAGCAGCTGCGAAAAAATATCTTTTTGATAAAGAGAGCGGCCTTTTCATAAGCGGAGAGGAAAAACAGATCAATTATGCAAGTCAGGTATGGCTGATCCTGGCAGGCGCGGTAGACAGCGCAGAGGGAGCAGAAATCCTGGACCGTCTGGTGGAGTTAAAACCGGAAAAAGGAATGGTTTCTCCGTACATGAACCATCATTTTGTGGAAGCACTTCTGATGTGCGGAAAAAGAGACCAGGCAATGGAATATATGAAATATTACTGGGGCGGAATGTTAAGCCACGGTGCGGATACATTCTGGGAACTTTACAATCCGGAAAATTCGGCGGAATCTCCTTATGGAAGCAGCATTGTCAACAGCTACTGCCATGCATGGAGCTGCACCCCGACGTATCTTCTCAGGAAGTACTTTAACTAAATCAAGTAAGTCCCCTGCGAGGGGGACTTGCTTGTATCAGGAGGAGCGTAGCTCCTTCTGATAAACTGCGTAGCAGTTATTTGGTGTAGAGCTACGTAGCGAATGCGGATGCTTTTATCCGCTTGCCCAAAATATCCGCTTGAATTTAACTGGAAAAGGAGAGTCTGATTATGGTAAAATTAACAGTAAACATCGTATCCATGCAGGATGCAGATAAATTCAATAAACTTTGCAGCAAATTTGACTGCGACATGGATCTGCAGAGCGGTAAATATTATGTAGATGCAAAATCAATCATGGGAATCTTCAGCCTTGATCTTTCCAAGCCGCTAGTCCTGGATGCAGGTACAGATGACGAACAGAAAATAAAAGAAACATTTGCAGATTTTATCAGAGAGGAATAATCATGACACGTATTTTGAAAGAGAGAAAATTTTCCGGCACTACAGATCCCAAAGTGCAGCCATGGGAATTGGAACATCGTAAAGTGGCCCGCCGTGCAGCGGCAGAGGGAATCGTTTTACTAAAAAATGAAGATCATATCCTTCCGCTGAAAGCAGGAAGTAAAGTGGCACTTTATGGTGCCGGTGCAGGCAGGACCATCAAGGGAGGAACCGGCTCCGGAGATGTCAATGAGCGTGAACGCGTATCTGTTTTTCAGGGAATGAAAAATGCCGGATTCCAGGTGACAACAGAAGCGTGGATCGAAAGCTACGACCAGATCTATGAAAATGCACGTCAGGAGTGGAAGAGAAGTATCCTTTCAAAAACAGGAGAAGGTGCAGATACCATGGATTTCTTTACGGTATACAGCACCACTCCCTTTAAGATGCCGGCAGGAGATCCGATCCAGAAACCAGCCGAAGGAGAAGATACAGAAAACGCGATCTATGTTCTGAGCCGGATCGCAGGAGAAGGATCAGACCGTACTGCTGACAAAGGCGATTATGATCTCAGTGAAGAAGAGCATCAGATGCTGGCAGATATCTGTGCTTATTATAAGAATGTGGTTGTTGTGATCAATGCAGGTGCACAGGTGGATCTTTCCTTTATGGATGAGTTCCGCAATATCAGAGCCCTTCTGGTGATCGTACAGCCTGGAATGGAGGGCGGAAATGCCTTTGCGGATATCCTGTCCGGTAAGGTGAACCCATCCGGTAAACTGGCAGATACCTGGGCTTATAAATATGAGGATTATCCCAGCTCCGAGAAGTTTTCACATAATAACGGAAATGTGGAAACAGAGCTTTATGATGAGGGAATTTATGTGGGATACCGCTATTTTGATACTTTTGAAGTTCCGGTGCGCTATGGATTCGGTTACGGTCTTTCCTATACAGACTTTGAGATCACCGGATGTGCTCTGAAAGCGGTATCAGCAGAAAAGATCCGTGTTACGGCAACGGTCAGAAATACGGGAAATGTTTCCGGTAAAGAAGTCGTACAGGTTTACGCATCCCTGCCGGGCGGCATCCTCGAAAAAGAAGCACACCGTCTTGCAGCCTATGCAAAGACAAACGAGCTGAAACCGGGAGAAGCACAGGAAGTTACCATGGAAGTAAAGATGGATGGGCTGACTTCTTATGATGAGAAGAGAGCTGCATGGATCCTTGAGAGTGGTTTTTATGGCATATGGGTCGGAAACAGTCTTGCATCAGCAAAACTCTGCGGAGGCATAAAACTGGATCAGGAAGTGATCCGAAGACAGGTCAGAAATCTTTTCCCGCTGAAACAGGAACTGGAAGAAATTTCTCAGGAAGCATCCAAAACAGCAAAACGTGCGGCGGCAGCAGCGCAGCAGGCGAAAGAGGAGGAACTGACTGTTCTTAACATTCGTGGAGCAGACATTGCTACCGAGACTGTGGAATATAAGAAGAATGCAGACCTCTATGAAAAAGAAGCAATGGATTTTGTAAATACCTTGTCAGAAGAAGATCTGATCGATCTGGCAGCAGGAGATCCGGGCAAAGCACAGGGTGGCAATCTTGGCGCAGCAGGAATTTCCGTTCCAGGTTCTGCAGGTGAAACCCATCGCTGTGCAGTAGACAAAGGTCTTGCAAGCATCGTTCTGGCAGACGGACCGGCAGGACTTCGCCTGATGAAGTATTATCATGTAAATGACGGAAGCATTGTTTCCATGCCATTTGAGTTCAGTCTGGAAGGTGGATTGTTCTATGACGATTCCAGAGAACTTCCGGGAGAAAGATATTATCAGTACTGTACTGCGATCCCGGTAGGAACACTGCTTGCGCAGACCTGGAACCGGGAGCTGATCCGTGAAGTGGGAGCCATGATCGGAACAGAGATGGAACATTTCGGAGTAACACTCTGGTTGGCACCGGGAATGAATATCCACAGAAATCCTCTCTGCGGAAGAAACTTCGAATACTATTCCGAAGACCCGTATGTATCCGGAACCATTGCGGCAGCTATGACAGAAGGTGTTCAGTCCAATTATGGATGTGGAACGACCATCAAACATTTTGCCTGCAACAATCAGGAAGACAATCGTATGGGATCAGACAGTGTTGTGTCTGAGCGTGCACTTCGCGAAGTTTATCTCAAAGGATTTGAAATTGCGGTAAAAGAAGCACAGCCAATGTCCATCATGACCAGTTACAATCTGATCAACGGTATTCATGCGGCAAACAATTATGATCTCTGTACAGAGTCCGCCAGAAACGAATGGGGATTTAAAGGAGCGATCATGACAGACTGGACGACTACAGAACAGGGAGACAGCTGTACAGCATCCGGCTGCATGAGAGCGGGAAATGACCTGGTAATGCCGGGATGTTTCGGAGATCATGACAATCTCAGAAAAGGACTGAAAGAGGGAACACTTAAGATCGAGGACCTGCGCGCATGCATTGCACGTCTGGTAAGTGTGATCTGGAAGTCCAATCAGTACCTTCAGTAAAATAAACAGGATATGATATAAGACACATAGGAAAAGGACAGTGAATGGGAAAAGTTGCTGTCCTTTTTCGTGATTTTCCAAAAAAATATTCTGCACAGTACAGTGACGGCTGCAGGTGAGAAAGTATCTTTTTTATGTGGATTTTTGTGGATATGAGATAGATGTATTTGCTTTCTTCACCAAAAGATGATATAATAAACAAAAATTGCGAAGCGGAATGAAACGGCCGCTTTATTCATCTAAAATTTTGGAAAAGAGGATCAGACAATGAGCGATATGACAATTCTTGAGCAGTGGCGTTCCGTTGCTTATAATCAGAATGCAGATAAGAATAAGCTTCAGCGCTTCTGGGCAACTTATTTTAACATTGAGAAGAACATTTACGAGCAGCTTCTGGAGAACCCGGATGAGGTTGTTTCCGGAACTGTTAAAGAGCTTGCTGAGAAATACGGTCAGGATGTTATGACTATGGTTGGTTTCCTTGACGGAATCAACGACAGCCTGAAGGTTCCGAACCCGATCGAGACTATGGATGAGAACACCAAGGTTAACCTTGCATTTGATAAAGAAGCTCTCTATAAGAACATGGTAGACGCCAAGGCTGACTGGCTTTACAACCTTCCTCAGTGGGACAAGATCTTCACAGAAGAGAAGAAGAAAGCTCTCTACATGGAGCAGAAGAAATCCGGCACAGTTGTGAAACCACACAAAGTCGGAAGAAACGATCCGTGCCCATGCGGAAGCGGCAAGAAATACAAATACTGCTGCGGAAGATAATGAGTGTAAAGAAGAATCTGGATTACATTATCGTGTTAGGTGCCCACGTGGACGGAACACGGATGACACTTGCCCTTCTGGAACGAGCCAGAAGGGCTCTTCTTTATCTTAAGGAGAATCCTGGCACAAGGGCAGTTCTCTCCGGTGGAAAAGGTGACGGAGAAAACATTTCCGAGGCAGAGGCCATGTACCGTTATCTCATCGGACATGGGATAGAGGGGAACAGATTGATCCTGGAAGAAGAGTCCACCAGCACGAAGGAGAATCTGGAATTCAGCCGCAGGAAGATCGGAACCACAGATTGTTCCATAGGCGTGGTGACCAACAATTTTCATGTATGGAGAGGAGCAGCTATTGCAAGGAAATGCGGCTTCCGGGAAGTTGTTATGGTACCTTCCAGATATCGAAGCTGGCGTCTTCTGGTCTACATTCCAAGAGAAATTCTGGCAATCATCAAGGATAAAATGATGGGAAATCTGTGAAAATTTTTTTTAAACATGCGTTGACAAATAAAAATACTGCGCTTATAATGAACCACAGAAAAAGAAATAAAAACACGTTGACGAGACGAGTAAACTGTGAAACGTTACAGAGAGAGATGTGAAGTGCTGGAAACATCTTATCGGGAAACAGTTGAAAACTACCTCCGAGTGGCCCCAATCCGGTCCGGTGATTCCGTTATCATCATAATTGAGAGGCTTTGTATTTGACAGGTATCTGTTTATATGGAGCAAGCAGGGTGGAACCGCGAGAATGAATAAACTCGTCCCTTACAGTGCGTGATGTACTGTAAGGGATTTTTTTATTCCGGAGAAAATTACTCCACAGTATTTTCCGGGAAAAGATCTCCGGTACAGGAAAATGCACTGTGTATCATAGAAACTCATTGAAAACGAAAGGAGAAACAATCATGATTATTACATTAAAAGACGGCTCAAAAAAAGAATACTCAGAAGCAAGATCAGTGATCGATATCGCATATGACATCAGCGAAGGCCTTGCACGTGCTGCATGTGCAGGAGAAGTAAACGGAGAGGTTGTAGATCTTCGTACAGTCCTTGAGGATGACTGTGAGCTTAACATCCTTACAGCAAGAGATGAGAAGGGCCTTGCAGTTCTCCGTCATACAGCATCTCATGTAATGGCACAGGCTGTACAGAATCTGTATCCGGAGGCAAAGGTTGCCATCGGACCATCCATTGATACAGGATTCTACTATGATTTCGACCACGAGCCATTTTCCCGTGAGGATCTTGATGCCATCGAAAAAGAGATGAAGAAGATCATCAAAAAAGGCGCAAAGATTGAGCGTTTCACAAAATCCCGTGAGGATGCCATCGCATACTTCAAAGAGAAAAATGAGCCATATAAGGTAGAGCTGATCGAGGATCTTCCGGAGGGAGAGGAGATTTCCTTCTATTCCCAGGGAGACTGGACAGACCTCTGTGCAGGACCACACCTGATGAGCGTAAAAGGAGTCAAAGCATTCAAGCTTCTTTCTTCTTCCAGCGCATACTGGAGAGGAAGCGAGAAAAACGCAATGCTCACACGTATCTACGGAACTGCATATGCAACAAAGGATGAGCTGAAAGAGCATCTGGAGCAGATGGAAGAGGCTAAGAGACGCGATCATAACAAACTTGGCCGTGAGATGAAGATCTTCACAACAGTAGACGTAATCGGACAGGGACTTCCGCTTATCATGCCAAACGGTGTGATCATGATGCAGGAGCTTCAGCGCTGGATCGAGGATGAGGAGACAAAACGTGGCTATGTAAGAACAAAAACTCCTCTGATGGCAAAGAGTGATCTCTACAAGATCTCCGGACACTGGGATCATTACAAAGACGGCATGTTCGTACTTGGGGACGAGGAAAAGGACAAAGAGGTTTACGCACTTCGTCCGATGACATGCCCGTTCCAGTACTATGTATACAAAGCAGAGCAGCACAGCTACCGTGATCTGCCGATCCGTCTGGGCGAGACATCCACACTGTTCCGTAACGAGGATTCCGGTGAGATGCATGGCCTGACACGAGTTCGTCAGTTTACGATTTCCGAGGGACATCTGATCGTAAGACCGGACCAGATGGTAAAAGAGTTCAAAGACTGTATCGCACTTGCACAGTACTGCCTGCAGGTACTTGGTGTTGAGGAAGATGTAACCTATCACCTTTCCAAATGGGACCCGACAAACAAAGAGAAATATATCGGTGAGCCGGAAGTATGGGAGGAGACAGAGGGTCATATCCGCCAGATGCTGAACGAGCTGAACATTCCGTTCACAGAGGATGTAGGAGAGGCTGCTTTCTACGGACCGAAGGTTGATATCAATGCCAAGAACGTATACGGAAAAGAAGACACCATGATCACAATCCAGTGGGATGCACTTCTTGCAGAACAGTTTGATATGTACTATATTGATGAGAACGGCGACAAACAGCGTCCGTACATCATCCACCGTACATCTGTGGGATGCTACGAGAGAA